>Ga0206884_1002_pt1 | contig 234970 bp, 229 predicted proteins | sample Alteio_BWOrgCont_FD_152914 | JGI IMG/M metagenome (GOLD analysis project Ga0206884, IMG submission 152914) | Enriched cells from forest soil in Barre Woods Harvard Forest LTER site, Petersham, Massachusetts, United States -... | ecosystem: Environmental > Terrestrial > Soil > Temperate forest > O...
AAGTGTAAAAGTCTAGCATAATTGGGACTAAAACCCTATAAAAATGGGATGGCCCTTTAAAAACAGAGACGTTTGACGATAAATCTTGTTGATTTTGTATAAAGTATGTAGAATCACGCTTGTAAGAAAAACGCCATAGGGACTATAGGACATTGTCCATACCCACACTAATTCCCACAACATTTTTATTCTTCCAGGATGGTCGTTTTAAGTTCAAAATAATTTGCTGAAATAGTATTACGACAGAGGTATATGATGGACGAACGAAATACACAAGAATCTAGTCGAGGATTAGGTAGTGGAATCTCACTTGCAGGTGAGAGCGCTGCTGTCATATTTAGTTTGGCAACAAATGGTTCTCAGAATGATCCTGCTAATATCAAGAAGCACTTTAGTGCACTTGAAGCCGCTCAGTGTTCAGGTGTAACTCTTATGTTGGCTGATGAGGTCAATGTTCATATCCCTCCTTATTATTTAATTATTCCTGACTCAGCAAAAAGAGTTCGCGTATTTGAGACGCTTACCGTTAATTTTTTAATCCACAACGTTGAGCTTATTTTAAGATTAAAGATTCCCTTTAATATTATTCTTTTCTTTCAACTCAAATATCAAGGTTTGGAAAATACTCCTATTCATGAGTTATTTGTTAAGCCAAAAAATGACACTCCGGAAGCGTGGTTAGCAGCTATTAACCAGACAAAAGAAAATATAGGTCGATGGGCAGAGGATATAAAGGCCAGATTGAAATCAGATAACTTGGTAGAAAAAGTCAGATCCCTAAAAGCAAGAAAAGTTATGGGCCAGCTGTATGCTAATGGTACTAATTTGTACAAATATACGCAGTCAACGGATCTATTGGCAAAAGTTAAAATGAAAGATAACCAAGAACTAACCAAATCTGTATGCGTTGCCTATATTAATGCAGAAGCCGCTTGTAGTCTCTTGCTCGCAAAATTGAACAAGGACAGTCTTGATCGATCAGGAAGAAAGAAATTTGATTGTGTTGTGTACACTGGAGGACGACCGAATAAACCTTTGGAAGTTGTGAGAACAAACATGGTTTCGGAAGAGTATAGATGGCAGCAACTTATGTTAGACAAGGATGTGAATCTTGTAGATATTAATTTCCAACGAACTTTAGCTGATTTACAAAAGAAGGTAAGACAGCCGGCAGGAATGGATAAAGGAAGTGAGCTTTCATCAGCAGGACCATCAACTAATACTACGCCTAAAGGCTCACCTGATAGCACTCCTGATGGGTCAGAAGAAGCGGTATCACCAGGAGCATCGCCACCAGATAGACAACCTTCTCCGGCTGCTCTCGCGGCGAAAGAGCAAGCTAAAGAAGATGATGCTAAAGCAGATCAAAAAATGGAGGGAGGTGCAGTAGCAGTGACTACTCCAGTGTCCCAAGATGGTAGCGCAGTAAATGAAAATTCAGTTGGAGTGCATATGCTTGAAGATGAAGATTCAACCGCAGAAGATAAGCAAATCAAGTTAGCAGCAGAACAACAACGACAACAGAAAGGACAGGTTACTACTGACGCGTCACTAATGGGAAAGATGGGTATGCATAAGTCTGCCTCTACTGGTGCTCCTCCAGCTACTGTTCCTGTAAATGGCCCTAAGGGACAAAAAAATTCTGCCGATATTGATGAAGAGGATGAGTTGGCCAGGGAAATTGCCGCAGGTGTTAGAGGTGTTTTTAAAGCTCGACCAGGCGCTTATTCATTGGCCGAAAAAGTAGCGATTCACTTGTCACAAGACCCTCATAGTTCGCCGCGACGGATTCCTGGCCCTGGCGGCAGGGGGAAATAACCACTTCTTTTCAGAGGAGTGGTTTGTCACAGTGCACAGTGAGTAATTATAGTTTTGTTATTTTATCCCACTCTGTTTTTGTCACCGGTGTTATAGACAATCTATTTCCCTTTCTTAATATAATCATATTGTTTAATGGGTTATTTAATTCTGGAATACTTCGTAATTTTTCAAGAGTAATAATTTCAGGAAATTTTTGAATAAGTTGGACGTCAACCATATCCCAAATAGAGTGTAATTCTTCAGGATAAGATGTTTTAATGATTTTTATAATTCCCACAATGCCGGGTATTTTACAACTCGAATGGTAAAAGAAAGCCAGATCACCAACACCCATCTTACGCATAAAATTTCGCGCTTGATAATTTCGAACACCATCCCATGAAGTTATCTGATTTGGCTTGTTGGCTAAATCATCAATGCTAAACGTCGACGGCTCAGATTTGAGAAGCCAGTAATTCATACGCGCCTTGTGCTAATAAATTTTCTGCAACCGTATTGCCTAAAATTATGCTGTTTTTAATTTCATCTTCAGCTTGGCTGGTATACATAATTTTGCCATCAAGAGAGCTAACCGTAGATTTTAATATAATTTTATTATTTTTAATGTGTGCAAAACTGCCTATTGCAGCATGACAGCTACCACCTAATTTTTGATTTAACGTCCGTTCTGCTAAAACACACGCGCGAGTTTCTATATGATCTAAAGCTTTAATTAATTTTTGGGTATTATGATCATCTTCTCGACACTCAATCGCAATGATGCCTTGACCTACTGCAGGAAGGCTTTCTTCTAAAGAAAAATAATGTCGAACGAGATTCTCGAGATTTAAACGCTTTAATCCTGCCGCAGCTAATATAATCCCATCATATTCGCCAGCATCTAATTTTTTAATGCGCGTAATAACATTGCCTCGCAGTAATTTAACGTTAAGATCAGGTCGATGGCGCTTTATCATGCTTTCGCGACGTGGACTCGCCGTGCCAATAATTGCACCTGGAGGTAATAGTGAGAGATGTGAGTATTGCGTTGATAAAAAAGCATCACGGGGATCTTCACGTTCGAGATAACTGCAAATAACAAGACCCGGAGTGATTTCAACAGGCATGTCTTTGGTGGAGTGCACAGCGATATCAGCTTTGTTATCTAACAACGCTTTTTCAAGTTCTTTTATAAACAGGCCCTTTCCACCGACATCAGCAAGTGAGCGATCCACCAGCTGGTCGCCCGTTGTGGTGAGTGGCACTAAAGTGATCTCACAATCCGGAAAATGCTTTAGAATAGCGTTTTTGACTATGTCAGTTTGTTTTAACGCAAGCAGACTTTCGCGGGTTGCAATACGGAGTGATTTCATGGGCGTTCCTCGATTTTATCATCCTGAAGCTTTATCAGTTCATCATAATATAAAACTATCCGAAAGTGCAGCGCGACATGCAGGATTAGTCTTGAGACTTTCAGTCGGTGATGAGCTGGTTTTATTCAACGGCGATGGATTTGATTACTGTGCAAATATATCAGAAATAAGCCGTAAAATTATTGCTGTAAAAATAGCATCAAGAATAGCGGTGAGCTCAGAGTCGGTTTTAAAATTACATTTAGCGCAAGCAGTGAGTAAGCCAGACAAAATGGATTGGGTGGTGCAAAAAGCAGTAGAGTTAGGCGTGAGTGAAATTACACCTGTTATTACGCAATACTGTCCTGTTAAAATTACAGAGAAAAAAGTAGACCACTGGCAAGGAATTATTATCAGCGCGTGCGAACAATCAGGAAGAAGTGTGATCCCCAAATTAAATAAAATAATAGTATTAGAAGATTTTTTAGATCAAAACAAAGTTAATGACAAAACTAATAACAAAATTAATAATACAGTTAAAAATAAAATCAATTCTGGTTTAATTTTTCATCCTAATGCCCCTCTAAAATTTTCTGAGATAAGTCTGGATAATCCAAAAGAAGTGATATTATTCATTGGTCCTGAAGGCGGATTTCATGAAGATGAAGTAAAACTCGCTGAAAAACATGGATTTCTTTCCGTGCGATTAGGCAGTAGAATACTGCGAACAGAAACAGCAGCGGTTGCTGCAATCAGTGTACTTCAATCCCGATGGGGAGATTTTTAAATTGTCTACTATCCTTGTTCGCATAGGAATGAATGCTACCGAAAAAGTAGCAGAGTTTTATCGTTTCCTGGAGTTTATTGGCGAACTTTCTTTGACATTCATTCGATTGCTCAAAAATCCCAAGGACATCCCCTTTAGAAGTACGATAAGCGTTATTGAAACTGCTGGTGTTTATGCATTACCTATTATAGGACTGTTATCTTTCTTGATTGGCATCACCCTGACGTATCAAATGGGATTACAGCTTAAAAATTATGGGGCTAATATTTTTATCGTAGATTTATTGGGGCTATCTATATTACGAGAATTTGCGCCCCTCATGACAGCAATTATAGTTGCAGGCAGGAGTGGTTCTGCTTTTACAGCGCAATTGGGAACCATGAAAATTCGTGAAGAAATTGATGCGTTACGTACCATGGGTGTGAATCCCAGTGAAATCTTAATTTTGCCTAAATTAATCGGTTTGTTAGTCGTCATGCCATTGTTAACTATTTGGTCCATTATTTTTGCGATGTTGGGTGGCATGATCGTTTCACAAACCATGTTACATGTCGGGTATTTTGATTTTCTGCACAGATTTTATGAGGCCATACCTGTCAGATATTTTTATACGGGTATGATAAAGACACCGGTATTTGCAGTATTAATCTCATCGATTGGTGCTTTTCGCGGACTTCAAGTAACGAGCAGCGGTGACAGTGTGGGAACACAAACGACGAAGAGTGTTGTGCAGTCGATTTTCTTTATTATAGTCTTTGATGCCATATTTTCCATTTTATTCAGCTGGTTAAAATTGTGACCAATGTTATTGTCGTAGACAAATTGAAAACTTACTTGGGTGATGCCTGGGTGCACACAGATGTGAGTTTTTCAGTAAAAAAAAGCGAAATTGTTGCGATTGTGGGTGGAAGTGGATGTGGAAAATCTGTTCTTCTTCGTGAATTACTTTCTTTACTAAAACCTACCGGTGGATATATTGAACTATTTGGACAGCCGCAATCAAAAATGTCTGATAAAGATTTATTTACATTTTTGCGGCGTGTGGGTGTGTTATATCAAGGTGGAGCGTTGTTTAGTTCACTGAGTGCATTTGAAAATGTTGCTTTCCCCATGAGAAGGTTTACAACTTTATCTGAACAAGAAATTAAAAAATTAGTCTTGAAAAAATTAGCGTCTGTAGAATTGGAACCCGATGTTTCTGATAAACTGCCTTCGGAATTAAGCGGCGGTATGCAAAAGCGCGTTGCATTGGCGAGAGCGATTGCGTTAGATCCAGAATTATTATTTCTTGATGAGCCCAGTTCAGGCTTGGATCCTAAAAATACCGCCATACAAGATAATTTATTTTTAGAACTTCAAAAGTCACTGGGTTTGACTATAGTAATGGTTACACATCAGGTGATTACATTGTCGTATATAGTCGATAAAATTATATTCTTAGGTGAGGGTAAAGTATTGGCTACGGGAAGTTATGAAGAATTGAAAGCCAATAAAAATCCAGATATTTACACCTATTTTCATACAGAGCGCGTTAAGCGAGGAGAGGGGTAATGGAATCACGCGTTAATTATGGGCTCGTGGGATTATTTGTCTTATTGCTGGGCATGGCGGCCATTTTTATTCCACTGTGGTTATCTTCAGGATTAAATCGTGCTCACTATGCTGAATATATTGTCTATATGAACGAAGCGGTAGACGGTTTGTCGCCTAACGCGCCGGTTAAATATAATGGTGTAGATGTAGGACAGGTCAAGACTATTCGGCTTAACTTAAAAAATACTCAACAAGTTGAGCTTGAATTAAATATTAAAGAAGGCACGCCTATTACCACAAATACCACGGCAACTTTACGCAGTCAGGGAGTAACGGGTGTGGCTTATGTAGGATTAAACGGTGGAAAATTGGAAGGAGCACAGCCGCTTACAGCATTACCCGGAAATGATTATCCTATTATTCCATCGACGCCCTCTACGATGGTTAGGATTGATATGGCCGTAACGCAGCTGTTGGGGAATATGAATACGTTAAGTAAACAGCTCAGTACTACGTTAAGTCCTGAGAATCAATTGCTTTTACAACAGACTTTGCGTAATTTTAACCAGTTAGGTAATCAGCGATTACCAGAAACATTGACGCAGCTCCAATCAGTATTAACAAATCTGCAAAGCATTACGCAAGATGTCAAAGAAAATCCGAGTGTGTTGGTTCGTGGAAAATCACATTCGAAATTAGGTCCTGGGGAGAGCGCAGCTCGATGAAATATCACTTAACTTCACGATTCGCTTTTGTGTCAGTTGTAATATTATTGCTTTCTGCTTGTACGCCGCTGGCGCCGATACCTACTTTGCCAAGTAATACCTATTTATTAACTGATCCGATCTCTTCACAGGATCAAAACACGAGAACAAACCAGACTAAGAAAACACTGTTAGTTTCAGTGCCTTCTGCACCGCGATGGTTAAATTCCAGTGATATGGTTTATCAAACATCGCCGTCTAAGATGAGCTCTTTTGTAGAGAACGAATGGGTAGCACCGCCGGCGTTGATGTTAGAGCCTATTATTGCACATGCTTTGCAGAAATCAGGTTTGTATCGAGCTGTCGTTCAAGCGCCGTTTGGTGGCAATCCCGATCAGCGTTTAGATGTTCAGATTATTAAAATGCAGCAAGATTTTACAGAAAATCCCAGTCTTTATAGAATGGTGGTTCAAGTCGCGCTTATTGATATGATTACCGGAAATATAATTCGCAGCCAACGTTTTAGTTATGCTGTTCCGACAGCAAGCAATGATCCCCAGGGCGGTGTACAAGCTGCTAACAAGGCAATAGAAGAATGGATACCACAACTCATCGCATTTTGTCGCAAATCCCCTGCCAATACGTAAAAGGTGTTGGGCCGAAGGTTGCGAAATTATTAGAAAAATGCGGGATTATGACTGTTCAGGATATTTTGTTTTATCTTCCCTACAGATATCAAGACAGAACTCGCGTAACGCCAATTCGACATGCACGTCCGGGTGATTGGGTTGTTATCGAGGGAAAAATTACGGATGTTCAAATTACGCGCCGTTCGCGTAGGCCATCACAATATGTCTATATTATTTCAGATAGCTCGGGATCTATTTATCTGAGATTCTTTCATATGACACAGCAGCAACAAGATCAATTAGAGCGGGGTGTATCTATCCGCGCGTTTGGAGAAATAAAATATGGCACGCAGGGCTATAATTTAATTCATCCTGAATACCAGATTAATCCAGGCCCGCAAGAAAAAAATCTAACCCCCATCTATTCTAGCACTGAGGGCTTAACACAATATCATTGGCGTAAAATAACTGATCAGGCTCTATTAAGTTTAAACGAAAAAAATATAGAAGATTTTTTACCCACGCAAGATATTTTACTTCATGAGGCTATACGATTCGTTCATCGTCCGCCGCCTGACAGCAATATAGAATTATTAGAAAACAGACAGCATCCTGCGCAATTACGTTTGGCTTTTGAAGAATTACTCGCTCATCATTTGAGTTTGCGCGAAAAGCGTAAGAAAATCTTAATTAATACGGCCCCGATATTTTTACCTAATAAAATTACAGAAAATAAATTACTCGCTAAATTAAAATTTAAATTAACGAAAGCCCAGTCTAGAGTTATTCAAGAAATCCAATCAGATTTATCCAGACCGCATCCGATGATGAGATTAGTGCAAGGCGATGTCGGTTCTGGTAAGACAGTGGTTGCGGCGATTGCCGCCCTTACGGCTATAGGAAATCATTATCAAGTAGCCCTTATGGCCCCGACTGAATTATTAGCGGAGCAGCACTATACTAATTTTAAAAGCTGGTTTGAAGAATTGGGCATAACTGTTTTGTTATTTCGCGGTAAGTCTACGGCTAAAAATAAACAGGCTAATCTAGAAAATTTAAAAAATAACCCTAAAATTATAGCCATTGGCACACATGCGTTATTTCAAGATGCGGTTGAATTTAATAAACTGGGGTTAGTTATTATTGATGAGCAACATAGATTCGGCGTAGAGCAAAGATTGGCATTACAAAAAAAGGGAAGTTTTCCGCATCAATTAGTCATGACAGCAACCCCCATTCCCAGAACGTTAGCAATGACTTTTTATGCTGATTTAGAGACCTCTATTATTGATGAATTACCGCCAGGTCGAACCGCTATAAAAACAGTATTAATCAATCATACTCGCCGAGATGAAATAATAACCAGAATTAAACAAGCTCATCATGAAAAAAGACAAATTTATTGGGTATGTCCCTTAATAGAAGAATCTGATGTGCTGCAATACAGGGCTGCGCAAACTACAGAAGAATTACTCAAAAAAGCTTTGCCAGATTTAAAAATACATTTAATTCATGGCAAAATTAAAAATTCAGAAAAACAAAAAATTATGGCGAGTTTTAAATCAGGTGAAATTGATCTTTTAGTGGCTACGACTGTCATAGAAGTCGGCGTTGATGTTCCCAATGCAAGTGTTATGGTTATCGAAAATCCAGAGAGATTGGGACTTGCTCAATTGCATCAATTACGTGGTCGAGTAGGGCGTGGTTCGAAAGAAAGCTATTGTATTTTATTATTCAAAGACCCGCTGTCATATTTGGCTCAAGAAAGATTAAAAGTCATGCGTGAATCTCAAGATGGATTTGTGATTGCGGAGAAAGATCTGGAATTACGCGGTCCGGGTGAATTATTGGGGACTCGCCAGACAGGTGATATCCAAATGCGTGTTGCGGATTTGCAAAGAGACAAGCATTTATTTAATCAAATCCAAAAAACAGCGGATGAATTATTAGCTAAAAATTCGAGTGTTATACCTTTTATTATTCAACGATGGTTGGGTAATATAGAAAGATTTACGCGAGTTTAACAACTGCCTAAATCATGCCTCGCCCTCCCATGGCTATGCCATACCCTAAAAATGCAGTTGTTTCTTAATATTTCCTTAAGGTTCGGTCTGTATACTGTCGCTACAATTTATAACTATGTGGAGTTTCACAGTGATAGAGACTAATGAAAATTTAAGACAACAATTATGTTCTGCTTTATTGGAAGCCTCTCGTACAAGACAATTCGGACCCTACTTTAACCTTGTAGATAGTGCCATAAGAAGTGGCGCAATCCAGGAAGATTTTATTTTAAACAATTGTGGAGAATTCATGGATGTGTCTTTTCAACGTTGGCACAAGGCTAAAAAAGCCGCGATAGTTTTTTTAAGAGTAAGCGTGCCAAGAGGATTGCATAAGGATATCAACAAAGTTATGGGGCGCCAGTTGATCCAACACGAATTAAGGCGCATTGAAAATCTTCCCGTAGTTGATTTTATTCAGGTTTGTGCGAAGGCGCTAACGTTAAATGGTTTATTGGATTCTGCATGTACCACAGGAGATGCTCCTTTGGTGAGTGAGTTGTGCGATATGGGAGCAGACATTAATCAACCCAATCAACGAGGCCGTTCTCCGCTAATTCAGGCTATCATTAAGCGGCATGTGGATGTTATTCGTGTGTTGTTAGAAAAAGGCGCAGTTGTTTCTAAGGCTGCAGTTGATTTAGCGAAATTTTTTAATCTTGAAAGTTCAGAAACTGTTTTATTACTTGAAAAAGCACTGGAAGAACAAGTACAAAAAGCGGCCAGAAAAGTGGCAGCTGTAACTGTTCTGGGAATAGGCACGTTTCGAGATTCATTATTTCGTCGACCAGGAAATGCTTCTCAATCACTCCCGCTAGGCGTTATTGAAGATATTGCTAAGTTAGTGTGTCAAGCTAAGCCAAAATGAATGTGAATGGCAGAAAATATTCATGCAAGATAATAATACGGATTTGGTAATTTAAATCCCTTATCTGCAAATCCGCCTTTGAGATCGCTTTCCTGATCACCTACGCTCAAAACTATATCATAGCCTTTGGATGCGATGAGTTTACGTTGTTCTGATTTGAACGGAATAATAGAGTTGTTTATATAGTTATTTGTCATGTATAAACCATCATCGGCAGTATATCCCGCGGTATCTAAATTTTTTACGGTAGCTGAGCGAAGACTTTCGGGGCGACCCGTAATAAAAAATACCGCAACATGATTTTTTTCAGCTAATTGATATAGCTCATAGGTTGATTGAATGACGGGATCATGGGCAAGAAGAAGATCATTGTAAGCACCATGCCGACTAAAATCTCTTTTGACCAAATCAGAATAATTAGATAATGCCGTTTCGTCGATATCAAATACAACTGCTAATTTTTTGGGTTGCGCTAAATGTTTATTTTGATTAATACGTTGTTGTAAATATTTTTCTGCTTGAATGTCGACTTGAGCAATTTGTTTGTCATACGCTCCAGAATCATGATAGCGAACCAGTTCTGTTTTTATAGTGTCTAGATTAGGTACATCAGTATGAAGTGCAACCATGACCATAATAGTTATCCCTGTTTATGCAATGCCATTAATTTTTCAAACATCTCTTGTGCGCGAACGAGTTCACGACTTCGTTCAGCTAATTGATCAATAATATATTGGTTTTCTTTTGTTTTGGCTTTTAATTCGAGTTCTAGAATTTCAACTTCTTCTTTGAGTTGGCGTTGCGCTTGTTCAAGTTGATGCTCAAGCTCCCGTACTTTTAGATTAATATCGCTTAGTTTAATTTCATAGGAAGCGTTTTTTAAAAGGGCTTCAGCTAATTTTTCATGCGTTTCTTGTGAAGATTTCTTGGCGGCATCAATTGCCATGAATGTATTAAGCCGTTCTGAGCTTGTTACAACATGTGGTGATGATGAAACAGTTGCGGGCGTGGGAGTAGACGGCAGTACGTGAATCTTGGGTGCGCCCGAGCGTTTATAAAAAATGATGCTGATAATAATAGTGACTGCTACAACGATTACAATGGCGACGGGTAATATCCAAATATGCCACGCATGGATTAATAAACTCCAGCCGGGTGCGGAGATAACATAAGCCACATTATTTTCATTGTAGCCGCCAAGAAAAGAATCACTTAATTTTATATCAACAAGACTGATGAGTTTAATGATACCAATGGTAAAAACAGCAAGAAGCGTAAAAATAAACGTAATAAATTTGTTTCGATTCGTATAAACATAAGTGATGCCAGCGACTAAGCCGACACTGACGATAATCAAGGCCGATTCAATTATGGCCTGCGGAATCACCGGTTGAATCATTTCTTTCCTCGTTTGACGGGGGACTTTGGACGACTCCAAAGTTGTTCAAGTCCATAATAATCACGTACACGTTGTTGCATGACGTGAACCATTACATCACCTAAATCAATTAAAATCCATTCGCTGTCTTGTGCACCTTCAACACCCAAGGGCTGAATTTTTTTTGCTTTTACTTTTTGAACGACATTCTCAGCCAATGATTTAACATGTCGGTTAGATGTGCCCGTACAAACGATCATGACATCAGTGACTGAAGACATATCTTTGACAGTCAAAGTCACGATGTCTGTTCCTTTAAGTTCTTCAAGGGCTTTGATAACAAGTGTTGTGAGTGATTTTGGTTGCATAAAGTGATTATCTCATAGTTTTAACGGTAAAGGCCATGCTTGACGATGTATTGCCAAACGGAATCGGGAATTAAATAACGCGCGCTTTTTTTAGCGTTAAGTTGTTTTCTAATATGCGTAGAAGAAATAGGCAATGTCTCATCACGGTCTCGGGGTACGACAACCAATTTCGCCAGTGAAATAATATCTTCCGGACAGCGCCATTTTGAAAAGTTATCAAACGCATCGCTGCCTATGATTAAAAATAATTTTTCTTTGGGCATTTTTTCTTTTAAATTTACTAAAGTATCAATCATATAAGACGGCCCTGATCGTTCCAGCTCACTTTCATCGACCACAAAATTAGGCTGATTTTTAATGGCAAGTTTTAGCATAGCAATGCGATGCTTAATAGAAGCAACAGGTTTTTTTTTAAACACCGGATTTTTACACGGAACAAATACAACAGATTTAAATTTATATTTTTCTTGCAGCTCAAGTGCCAGGCGTAAATGTCCCAAATGAATCGGATCAAACGTTCCTCCGAAAATGGCTATCATAAAATTTTTCTCCCGGCGATTAAAAAACAGGCGGATTCAAGTTCAGTCCATAATAAACCGGACTTGATGCCCTTGATAATGTCATCAATGCGTGACAACTTTGGTAATAAATTAAATTGTTTTTGTAAGCGACATTCACGCGCTAAAGCCCATAATAAAATAGGGGGCTCAACAGCATCTGATCGTAAATTATCAAAAATAGTTTTTATTTTAGGATAATTTCTTTCTTTAATGCTATTTGCAAGATCAAATACGGTATATCGTGAAGCATCCGTAATAACAGATAATATTTGAGATTCTTCCAGTTTACCCGGCTGATAAAGCAATTTTAGCTTTTCAATATATTGGTTCGCGGCAAGTAAATTATTTTCTGCTGACTCAGCCAGTAATTGAAGTAATTCGGGTGACACTGAAAATCCAGCGGTTTGAAGTCTTTTATTTAGCCAGCCGGGTAATTGTTTGGGAGGAATAGGCCAGAGTTGTGTAAACACGGTTTTGGATTTTAATTTTTCCAAAAAAGCCGGTGGTTTTTTAGTGGTTGTAATAATTAATATTTTATCCATAGGCGGTTTATTAATATAATTTTCAAGTAAGCGTTGTAGAGCACTGGAGACTTTAGATGAAATAGCACACTCTAAAATTTCTTTTTCTGAAAATAAAGAACGGGAATAGATATCCGTATTTTCATCAAAAGCTTTGCGCTCTGCAAATCCATTTTTATGGGCTAGTAATCGAATATTATCAACAGCCTCGTTGAGCAATAAAATTTCATCGCTTGCAAAAAAATAGACCGCCGAGAGCTCATGCATTTTTGGCATTGCTTAATGCCTTATGGGTGTCATTTGCGCGTAAGTAAGCTACTATTTGTTGTGTCATGTCATGAACAAGATTTTGTTTAAGCGCTGGAATAGCCGTTGTATCTCCCAAAATTTGATTGGCATTTTGCCAAAACGTAATACGCGTATTGAGTGTTGTGGGTTTTCCAATAGCTTTGCCGTCTGAATTTTGTAAAACAACCGTTACCGTATAAATTAATACCTGTGCATTCAATTGTTGCGCATTACCTAAAGCCGTAATAGTTTGATCAAAGCTGTCTGACAAAATGACCAAAGAAACAGGCGATTGTTTGGGTTTGGAAACGGGTGTAATTCCTAGCGCTTCAAGATTTTGACGCAATACATAAATCAATCCCGTTCGAGCATGAACATTATCTTGAATATAAATAGTCTTTATTTCAGGAGAGAGAGAAGCGCTTGCGCTGTCTCTAAAATGAAATCCACAGCCTGAAAGTAATAGGCATACTATAGCAATAAATATAGTAACAGCTGCGTATAAATATTTGTTCATTATTCCCCCACCACGAGATTAACCAGTTTGTTGGGAACGACAATAATTTTATGTAATTTTTTGCCATCGATAAATTTTAGCAAATGCGGATCAGCATAAATGGCTTTTTGTAATATTTCTTCGCTGGCATCTTTTATAGCTATTATAGAGCCGCGCATCTTGCCATTAATTTGAACAATAAATTGCTGTGTTGTAGTGTCAAGCGCTGCTTGATCTATCTCTGGCCACGTTGATGCCTCAATATTCTCACCTAATCCAGCGGCTTGCCAAAGTTCTGCGCAGATATGCGGCGTAATAGGAAATAATATTCTTAATAAGATACTTAAGCCTTCTTTTTGTACAGCTTGATTAGATTCTAGTAGTAAATTTAATATTTTCATTGCGCCAGATACAACCGTATTAAATTGTTTGCGTTCATAATCAAATAAAATTCGGCTGATGATTTCATACAGCTGTTGGCGTGATTTATCCGCAGCAAGAGGTTTGGTTGTGATGGGTAAATCATGGGCAAAAGACCAAAGGCGTTTTAAAAATCTTGAAGCACCTTCGACTCCAGCATCTGACCACTCGAGTCCTAATTCTGGCGGTGCGGCAAAAATAATAAATAATCTGACCGTATCTGCGCCGTATTTTTGAATTAAATTTTTAGGATCTACTGTATTGCCTAATGATTTAGACATTTTTGCGCCGTCTTTTAGAACCATCCCCTGTGTTAATAAATTCGTAAAGGGCTCATCAGAATTAATTAATTTAATATCCCGCATTAATTTATGGAAAAAACGCGCATATAATAAATGCATGACGGCATGCTCAATGCCACCAATATATTGGTCAACTGGCAGCCAGTAATTAGCGCGACCGTCCAACATGGCATGATCTTGATGTGGACTGGTATACCGTGCGTAATACCAGGATGATTCTATAAAAGTATCAAACGTATCTTTTTCTCGAACCGCTTTTTCGCCACAGGAAGGGCAGGTTGTATTATAAAAATCAGCGGGAGGATTTATTTCTGGTGGAAGTAATACGGGTAAATCTTTTTCGGGTACGGGAACGACGCCGCATTTCTCGCAATTGATCATGGGAATGGGTGTGCCCCAATAACGTTGACGTGATACGCCCCAGTCTCTTAAGCGGTAGTGGGTTCTGCGTTCGGCGAGATTTTTTTCAACTAATGCTGTAATGATTTTTTGCAAATCCAGCTCAGGATGTTCAATAACAGGTAAATTATAGAGTGAAGCAAATTCTTTATCACGCTCATCACTGAATGGCACGCCCATAATTGCGCCGGTGCCGTAATCCATCAGAACATAATTCGCGATCCAAATGGGAATTAATTTTTTTGTAAGCGGATGTTCTGCAAATAATCCAGTATTTATACCCTTTTTTTCTAGTACAGCCTGGGCAGCTTCTGCAGTAGAAATATTTTTACACTGGTTAATAAAATCTTGAATAGGTTTATTTTGTGAGGCTAATTTACTAGCAACAGCATGTTGTGGTGAAAGTGCGATGAAACTCACGCCATCTATAGTATCTGCGCGTGTAGTAAATACTGTAATAGGCTCTTCAATATTATTTTTATTAGAATTTATTTTAAATTTAATTAATACTCCTTCGGATTTTCCGATCCAGTTTTTTTGCATGGTTTTTACTTGGTCTGGCCAGCCGGTTAATTTATCTAAGTCACCCAGTAATTCATCCGCATATTGAGTGATTTTTAAAAACCATTGTGGAATCTCGCGTTGTTCAACCAACGCACCGGATCGCCAACCTTTGCCATCAATCACTTGCTCGTTAGCTAAAACTGTTTTATCTACGGGATCCCAATTGACGAGGGCATTTTTTTTATAGACTAAGCCTTTTTCGAATAATTTAATAAAAAACCATTGTTCCCAGCGGTAATAGTCTGGATTACAGGTAGTCACTTCTCTGTCCCAGTCGTAGCTAAACCCTAAGCGTTTTAATTGGTCTTTCATGTAGGCGATATTTTCATAGGTCCATTTTGCGGGTGGAACTTTATGTTGGATCGCTGCGTTTTCTGCCGGTAATCCGAATGCATCCCAACCCATGGGTTGTAGAACGTTTTTGCCTAATAAGCGTTGATAGCGGGATATGACATCGCCGATGGTATAGTTTCGAACATGTCCCATGTGAAGATGTCCGCTGGGGTAGGGCAACATGGAAAGGCAGTAGAATTTTTCTTTTTGGATATCTTCGGTTACGTGAAAGTGTTTTTCATCTTCCCAGCGTGTTTGCCATTCGATTTCAATTTTTTCGGGTTGGTAGGGTTTGTCCATAACGGATCCTGCGATTAAGATACGAGTAGGATACCATTTCTTGAGGATTTCGCTATGTGGTTTTGGGGTATGTTGGGCTTGGTTTTGGTGGGTATTTTTTTCTGCTTTTTCTTATTCTTAAATCGAAGAAAATCTGAGCTATCTCAATCTAATCCAAAACTAGATGTCGTTAAGCTCAAAAAGAAAAAGCCTGATCATGATTCTGAGCTGGAAATTTTAGGGGCATTGAAGGGACCTGTGTCGCCTAGATTGAAGCCAATAGATGTTGAAGAGCCGAAAGAAGAAGTACTTGAAGAAAAGCCTGAATTAGCAGAAGAAGAGGAAAAAGAAACAGAATCAGATGAAGAAGAGTCAGAAGAAGCTGAGAGTGAAACCGAAGAAGCCATAGAGGAAGACCTCGACGAAGAACCTGAAATAGAAACTGAAGTTGAATCTGAGGAGGTTGAAGAATTAGAGCATGATGAAGAACCTGAAAAATCAGAATTAGAAGAAACAGAAACAGAATCAGAATCAGAAGAATCCGAAGAAGAACCGGAAGAAGAAACCGAAGAGTCCGAAGATGAGGAAGAGTCGGAGGAAGAGGAATCTGAACCTGAAGAGGATGAAGAGGAAGAAGAAAGTGAAGCAGAAGAAGAGACTGAAGATGGGATTGAATTTGAGGAAGAATCCGAGACAGAAGAGGAAAGTGAAGAAGCACCCGAGGAAAAAGAATCCACAGGAGGTGAATCAGAGTCCAAAACAGAAAGTGAACAAGAAGAATCCGATGATCACGCTGAGACTGAATCCGAAGAGTCTAATGAAGAAAAAGAGGGTGAGATTCCAACGGAAAAGCCCTAAAAATTGAACAGATATCAAAATTTTTGTGCTAAAATTCTGTTGCTCACGAATGTTTAATAGGCGAACCTAATTATGATAGATTACAAAGTTACTGACCCAAATCCTGCAGCTGATCAGGAAGCAAAAGCCAGATACCAGTGGTTGATTGAACGTGCTGTTCTTGTCATGAACTACAAAATAAAAACACTGAAAGTTTCCCCGGGTAGCGCTAAAGTCATAAACTCGGGCATAGCATCTCTCGGATCAGATATACGTAAAGTTCCTTCTGTCCCCGCAGCAAAAGCGGCAATAGCGAAACTAAATTTAAAATCATCAACTCTTTGCCTTGAGGATGTATTTACCTGTATTCGAGAAGTGGTTAATGCCGTAGGACTCAATATTTTTATTTGCGTTCGAGAACCCGCGGTTATACCGAAACTTACTACTTTATGCGTTAATGTTGTAGCTGCTCACAAATTTAGCTACGGGGAAGCAATTCAAAAGCTAGGCTCGGATTTTTTTAGTGCGTTCCCACAAACTGAAGTTGATCCGGAGAGATTGGTTCGCAACAAGCTCGAAGCATTTGTTCTAGGATGCACACTGTTGGCGATTGAAACCAAGTTTCTCGTCAAACTTCTCAATGCAGCTCGCGAAGAAAATCCGTATAACGCAATGATTATATTTCTTCGTGCTAATGCAGCGGATTTTACAGCGTATACTAAAAAAAATCTGGTTAGTTTGATAAAAATTCTATTGAACAAAAAACATAATGGAGAGATAGATGAAAAAGCGCTTAGAGATGGATTGCTGGAGTGCGTGGAAAAATACAAACCCGAGACCGCTGAAGCAGGATATATTCATGGATTACATTGTTTACTGAAAGTTTGTGATGAAACAATTCCGCTCTCGGAACGTTTTTACGCAATGTTAGAAAAAATGCCAAAAGATCACGTTTTCAGGCCACCTTTGATAAAAATTATCAAAGAACGTAATGCGCTAATAGCTGAACATAAGGCCTATAACGAGTCTATGAAACTACGCTCCGTTTAGGATGACAACAGCTAGTATTGCGATTAGACTTAAAAACTTATGAACATTCCCAACCTACTGACATGGCTTCGCGTTGCGCTAATCCCTATTTTTGTGGTGGTTTTTTACTTGCCATGGATAGGCGCACATTTTTTGGCGGCTGTCATATTTGCGTTGGGTGCAGCTACAGATTGGTTAGACGGTTATCTTGCTCGCGTATTAAATCAAACTTCAGCATTTGGAAAGTTTTTAGATCCTGTTGCGGATAAATTAATGGTCGCTGTCGCATTAGTATTAATCGTCGGACAATATCAAGGCCAATTTGAAATTATGCTCGAAATTCCTGCGGCCGTAATCATTGGTCGCGAAATAGTTATTTCTGCTTTACGTGAATGGATGGCAGAGATTGGCAAAAGCCGAAGTGTTGCAGTATCTTTTTTAGGAAAAATCAAAACAACGTTTCAGATGCTCGCTTTAATATTATTACTCGCAGAACCCATAAGATTATTCAATGGATTATTCATTAATATTGGAATTTCACTCTTATGGCTTGCGGCGTTATTGACACTCTGGTCAATGATTATTTATTTACGTGCTGCGCATCGAGAAATGTCGCAGGCGTAACCCGCATATTCCCAGAACGACCAGATAGATGATGATAGATGTGATTAATAAATCAGCCAAATGAAAGACTCTTTCATGAGTCGAAAAATTCAGCCATTGCTTCATACTGCCCTGTTGGTAATAGAAAAATACAACTATGGCTGTATTAGCAGCTAATAATTGCAGTAAATAAACTCCCCAACCCGATTGGAATTTAAAAATATTTTGTTTGTATAAAAAATAAATTAATAACAGAACGTTAAAGCAAGACGAAAGTGATGTCGCTAAAGCTAAGCCTGCATGTTGTAGAGGGAAAATTAATATCCCGTTTAAAATTATATTTACTACAACAGAAATCATGCCAATTTTAACCGGTGTTTTTATATTTTGGTGTGCATAAAAGCCTGTAGATAAAATCTTTACTAGCATAAAAGCTAATAATCCAACGGAATAAGCAATTACGCTTTTTTGTGTCATGAGTATATTATAGGTACCGTAATTAAATAGCGTCGTAATTAACGGTCCCGACAGTATTCCCATCGTCAGTGCTGCAGGCACGCCAATTAACATGTTGCAACGAATGCCCCAGTCCATTGCAAGTAAAAAATCTTTATGTGATTTTTTGGCAATTTGTTTTGATAAATGAGGAAGTACAACGGTCGCGAGTGCAACGGCAAAAACACCTTGAGGAAAATAAGCCAATCTTTCTGAATAATAGAGCCAGGTAATACTGCCTGTTTTTAAGAACGATGCGAATATAGTATTAATTAATAAGCCAATTTGGACTATAGACGCACCAAATAAAGCAGGAACCATAAGTTTAAGAATTCGTCGTACGCCTTCGTCGTTGAAATTAAATTTGGGCCACTTTAAAAAGCCTAGTTTTTTCAAATAGGGTAACTGAAAGCCGAGTTGTAAAAATCCCGACAGTAAAATTGCCCAGGCTTGGCTCTCAATAGGAACCGTAAAAAAATGACTGAAATATAACGCCGCTATGATTAGTACAATATTTAATATAGCGGGTGCGAGAGCAGGAATGCCAAATTTGCCATATGAATTTAAAATAGATCCCACAAAAGCGGTGAGTGAAATTAGCATTAAATAGGGAATCGTAATGCGTGTCATGTGTACAGCAAGATCAAATCGATACGGATCAAAGCCAGGTGCAAAAAGTTTTATAATTATAGGCATAAAAATAACAGCGATCATGGTAACGACTAATAATATCGCGCTGAGACATCCGGCGACATGTGAAATAAATTTTTGAATTTCTTCCGGTGATTTATTATGTTTATAGTGGGCCAGTGTTGGAACGAAGGCTTGAGAAAAAGATCCCTCAGCAAAAAGATTGCGCATAAAATTAGGTAATTTAAACGCAACCAAGAAAGCATCTACGCCGGCGTTTACCCCAAACAGTCGAGCAGCGATCATGTCACGAATGAACCCTAATATCCGCGAGATAAAGGTCATCAGAGATACAAGGCTGGTGGATTTAACTAAATTTTTGCTCATTTCCCCATCATATAATAGTTTGACTCCCAAATGCGATGCTTTATACTTTTCAAACTTTTTGCCCTCACCCCCGCGTTGCGGACCCTCTCCCAAGAGGAAGAGGGAAAAATATTTGTTAGGAGAGGTGGCCGAGTGGCTGAAGGCGCTCCCCTGCTAAGGGAGTATGGGGCTAAAACTCCATCGAGGGTTCGAATCCCTCCCTCTCCGCCAAAACTTTGTTACTATGCAAAACCTTATGCGCCCGTAGCTCAGCTGGATAGAGTACCAGGCTACGAACTTGGTGGTCGGGAGTTCGAATCTCTCCGGGCGCGCCAAATTCTATAAACTGTTTTCACAAAACCCCTTCTTCCTTTTGGGAGAAGGTGGCCGTAGGCCGGATGAGGGTAAAGGAACACGTATGAAACTCAGTGAACAATGGTTACGAGAATGGGTTGATCCAAAATTATCCCGCGAAAAATTAATCGAAAAATTAAATCTCTCTGGCTTAGCCGTAGAATCTTGCGAGCCGTATGAAGATGATTTTGTTTTAGAATTTGAGCTTACGCCCAATCGGGGAGATTGCTTAAGCGTATTGGGTATTGCGCGAGAAGTGTCTGCACTGACGGGAACTAACGTTAAATCGTTTGATATCACAACACATAAAACAAAATCTAAAGCCACTATTACTGTTGATATAAAATCTCCAGAAGCGTGTCCGATATATATAGGCCGCGTGATTAAAAATATTGCGCCCAATAAATCTACGCCCGTAGATATCCAAAAAAAATTATTAAAATCAGGGATTAAACTTATTCATCCTGTCGTTGATATTATGAATTTTGTGATGCTAGAGCTGGGACAGCCATTACATGCTTTTGATCTCGCTAAGATTAATTCTAAAATTATAGTTCGCCATGCAAAACAAGATGAAGAGATTGTTTTATTAGATAGCCAGAAAATTAAATTAGACAAAAGTATTTTAATTATAGCGGACAATAATAAGCCTATCGCTATGGCAGGAATTATGGGAAGTTTAGATTCTGCTGTAGCAAATACTACAACTGAAATATTTATAGAGTCAGCTTTTTTTACTCCAACCGCTATTGCGGGAGATGCACGAAAATATGGTTTGCATACGGATGCATCACATAGATTTGAACGTGGCGTTGACCCTGCGCTTCCTGAATTGGCTATAGAAAGAGCTACGGAATTATTAGCGGAAATATACAGTGATCTTGAAGTATCTCAGCTAGAAATTAAAGTAAATAAAAAATATATACCCAAATCACCTAAAATTAAATTGCGGCCTAAAAGAGTCGTAGAATTATTAGGCTATGAAATCCCCGAAAAAAAATGCCATGGAATATTAAAAAATTTAAATATGACGGTAGCAAAAAATACAGTAATACCACCCAGCTATAGATTTGATATTACGCAAGAAGTTGATCTGATAGAAGAAATTGCCAGAGTCTATGGCTACGAACATGTGCCGTCTGTATTAGAACAGCGAATAATTAAATCTAATTTATTACCTGAGAATATTCAGCCCGTTTGTGAAATAAAAAATAAATTAGTCAATTTGGGTTATCAAGAAGTTATCAGTTACAGCTTTATCTCTAAAGACCTGCAACAAAAAATCGGGGGTAGTAAGGGCGATGTTTCTATTCTCGATAAGGCTAGCAACGCCCTTGCAAATCCCTTGTCCGCTGAATTAGCTGTTATGCGAGCAAGTTTGTGGGGAAGTCTCATAGAAATAGTCCAGCATAATTTAAACCGCCAGCAAGATTATTTGCGTTTTTTCGAGACGGGCTTATGTTTTAAAAATACAGAACATCCTGTGATTAGCGGCATATGGGCAGGACTTGCCTATCCAGAACAATGGGGCGAAAAAAAACGTGAAGTGGATTTCTTTGATATTAAAAATACGCTCGAACAACTTAATGCTAATTTTATATATAAATCAGCAAGTCATCCCGCTTTGTATCCAGCCCAATCCGCTGAAATATTTTTGAATAATACATCTATTGGTTTTTGTGGAGCACTGCATCCAGAATTACAAAAAAGCTTTGATATCAATATCCCCGTATTTTTATTTGAGATTTCCCTTGATGCCGTATTAACCACAGAAATTCCTGCGTTCAAAAACATTTCGAAATTTCCCAGTATCAGAAGAGATATCTCTCTGGTTTTAAATTCCAAAATATCTGCTCAAGATTTAGAGGATTATATTAAAAAAATAGCCGGTGCTATGTTAATTGAAGTTGCTGTGTTTGATGTCTATAAACAACATGTAGCGTTAAGATTAGTTTTTCAATTAGTAGATAGAACATTGGTTGAAGACGAAGTGACTCAACAAATGGCTAAAATTATCTCTTCGCTCACTCAGCATTTCGATGTAACACTGAGGTCATAATAGTATGGTAACGCTCACTAAAGCTAAATTAGCGTCGCATGTTGAAGATGAAGTAGGCTTAGAAGCACCACTTGCGATGGCCCTGGTCGAACATTTTTTTGAGGAAATTACGGTTGCGCTTGAAAAGGGCGATGACGTAAAGTTATTTGGTTTAGGCGGTTTTTCAACCCGTCAAAAAAATACGCGAATGGCTCAAAATCCTCGAACCGGTGATAAAGTCAGGATTCCTCCACGAAAAGTGGTGAGTTTTAGAACCAGCTCAGCCTTGCGTAAATTATTAAATCAATTATCATCCGAGGTTCACGGGGCGTAGCGCAGCTTGGTAGCGCATCTGCATGGGGTGCAGGAGGTCGGAGGTTCAAATCCTCTCGCCCCGACCAAAAAATCTTTTTCCCACGGTATTTAATCTACTTTTTTTAATATTTTTTGTAATATTATTTTTTATAACAGCCAATATTTTTTTCTTATTATCTAACACGGGTTTTTCAATTAAATGCCATGAGCCATAGGCTAGTATTACCGTAATAGGTAAGCTAATCAGCGAAACTGATAGAGGTGAAATATCTTTGCCTAAGAATAAAATGACAGTTTGTTCAACCAAAAAAGCATAGACATAAATTCCATAGGAAAAATCGCCTGTTTTTGAAATCCAATCTGATAATCTTGATTTCATGTGGCCAATATAAATAATTAAATACGGCAATAAAATAAGCAATAGAATTGGGGCGAAGCTTGTTTTGGCTAATATAATAAGCAGCAATAAGCTTGTTAAAGCGATGTATTTATTCCCGCGGAATTTACCCATAAATACACATAACACCCCAGCAAAATATAAAATTCCCAGTGATCCAAAAAGATTAAGCTTAGGGTAAGTTATTTCGGGAAACGTAATATAGATTAAAATAAATGCTATTAGGGTAAGTAAACAGCCTGTTTTAGTTAATAAACGCGATATACCCAAGGAAAATATAATAAAATACATCGTTGCTTCAACGGGCAGTGTCCATAGTGAACCATTGACTGAACCCGGATAGGGATTTGATTCAAATACGCCAGGCAAGTGATGCCTAATATGTAGAAATAAATTACTGAGATATAAATACGTCTGCGGATTTAAAAAATATTCTTTCAGTGATAGCGTAGAAAGTAGTGGGCCTATAATAAATACTGTCAACATAACAACACACCATAAAGCAGGCAGTAATCTCACAGCGCGCTTAACAATAAAATCAAGCGCTCCCGCACTTCGTAAATATGATCCCGCAACAAGATAGCCGCTGATAATAAAAAAAATAGCGACAGCAAGTGAGCCAAATGTTCCGTAATGTGTAAATACTGAAATGGGTTCGCTCGCCGTTTGAGCGGTGAGTGGATAGCTATGGCTGAATAAGACTGCAGTGGCGGCGATTAATCGAAGTAAATCAAAGCTGTTTTTTTGATGAACGGCTTGATCCACTAATGAATACCCATAAACTGCACTTCAGTTTTAATTTTATTTAAGGGCAAATAGCCTCGTTGCATAAAGCGGGTCATCAAGTCTGTTAATTCGCCAGATTGATTGCGTGCATCATCAAAATCATTTTCAGAGATAAACAGCGCATCTTCCCATACTTTGAGATAGCAATCTGCTTTGACGAGAATGAATTGAACATTAGGTTCTTCCTCATCATGTGAGTCACTTAAGCAGATCATGGCGGGAACGATGGAGTCATCTTTGAGCGGGAAGTAACCAGGGCGGAAATAACCCCATTTGTCATCGGATGTTCCTTGCGTCATCATTGCGCCTCGTGTTGGAAATGTAGGGAGAGGGCGATTATAGCAAAGCTAAATAAATATTTCTGGTGGTTTCTGAGTGCTCACTGTCTTCTTTGGATGATTATTCCCGCCGTTATGCGATATGCGCTTCCACACGATACCATCGAGGGCGCCGTGTGGGGACAACACCTCGAATGGGGCTACGACAAAAATCCCTGGATGAATGCCTGGCTGACCCGTTTAGGATGGGAAATAGGCGGGACGTCTGGCATAGGCATCTATTTTCTGAGCAGCCTATTTGTGGGAATAAGCTTTTGGGCTGTCTGGAAATTAGCGCAAAAAATGGTTGATCCGGCACAAGCTTTACTCTCAGTTCTTGTACTCGAAGGCTGCATCGACTACACCCTGGTCCCCCAGGGATTTAATGACAATGTTATAGAACTGGGTCTTTGGCCCTTAATGTTTTTGTTTTTCTACAATGCCATTCAGTATCAAAAAATTAAAGACTGGGTAGGCGTGGGAATTGTTGCCGGTTTAGCCATGATGGCTAAGTATTTTACTGGAATTCCCATGGTGTTGATGTTTGGTTTTTTAGTGTTAAACAAGAATGCCCGCGTAAGCTTTTTTCATAAGGGTTTATATATAAGTTTAATTTGTTTTGGCGTAGTTATTTTGCCGCATATTATTTGGCTTTTTCAGCATAATTTCTTAACGCTTCAGTATGCTTTTGGAAGAGCCGATGATCTGAACCCTAATGTGTTTGATTTCGGATTATCTCAGATTATCGATTTTTTCCTGCCCGTTGTAATGATTTTATTTATTTCGTGTATGAATGCTAGATTTGAAGATAAATTTAATCGAGATTTTTTACTTGTAATGGGGTTGGGGCCTTTTTTATTAACGCTATTTTTTGGAATACTCTTTAGCTGGCATTTATATAACGAGTGGGGTGTGCCCTTAGTATCATTGTGGGGATTAGTCGCTGTCTATTTTTTCAAGCCAAAGTTAACACCCAAGAGACTCAAGATTATTTTAATTATTATTTATAGCATCATGTTTTTATGGGCAATAGGGTATGTGGCTGGATTGACGTTGGATATAAAAAGAAAGCATTCAGATAATTATCCTGCTCAAGAAATTGCCAATTACGTTACTCAATCCTGGGAGAATAAATACCACACACCATTAAAATACGTTGCGGGAAGTCGCTACGTGGGTGGATATGTTGCGTTTTATTCTAAAGACCATCCTTCTGTATTTGTCGAATGGAATCCCGCATTCAGCGAGTGGATTAACCCGGAGCAACTTAAAAAATATGGCGCGGTATTTGTTCAGGATAATTATTATGGAACGCTCGTCTTTGGTCAGCATCCTCGTACGCACAATGGAGAGAAATTTCCCAAGGTCATTTTGCAGCAATATCCGCATCTTATTGTTTTGCCCGTTAAGTATTTTTCGTGGCATCGGGCGGATAAATCTGTACCGCCCATCCCAGTTCTGGTAGGATTCCTACCTCCAGAGGAGTGAAACCATGCGTGATAATACCGTTATTCGTTCATCAGAATTGAGCTTAGCAAAAACCGGTTTTATGAACCGTGTGTATTTATGGATGACAGTAGGATTACTGTTAACGGGAGTAGTCGCTTTTGTGGTATCGAATAGTCCCACTCTTATGCAAGCTATTTTTAGCAGTAAAATTATTGTATTTGGCTTGATTGGTCTTCAATTGGCCGCCGTGATTGGCTTGTCAGCCATGATTAATAGATTAAGCGTTGTCACTGCAGGATTAATTTTTCTTGCCTATGCGGCTTTAACAGGCCTTACGTTTGCGATGATTTTCATGGCCTATACACAACAAAGCATTGCCAGTGCTTTTATAGTAACAACAGCCTCGTTTGCGGGTTTAAGCATATTTGGCTTTGTGACTAAAAGAGATTTAGGGCCTATTGGGTCATTTTGTATTATGGGATTATTTGGCTTAGTGGGTATTACTATCTTGTCTTTCTTCTTTCATTCATTGATGGCCACTTCTATCCAGATGGCGTTAAGCGTAGCAGGGGTGATTATCTTTGCTGGTCTTACTGCTTATGATACACAGCGCATTAAGCAACTGGGTCTTTCCAGGCCAAATGCGAGCCAAGAAGCTGTTTTAGGGGCTTTGATGCTGTATTTGGATTTTATTAACTTATTCTTGATGATCCTCAGATTAATGGGCGACAGAAGATAAAAGTACCAAAACTCTGTTTCCTTAAGCTTTCCTTAAGGTTTAGTCTGTAAAATATATAACGTCTAATTAGAGAAGCGGGGCCATAGTAATATGAAAGATAGCGGCAATGCAGGTTTTTTTGCAAAAAAGCGAGAACGTGAAGTGAGTAGCGAAGACGATAATAAATCCGCTGATAATCTTGCCATTCCCCCAGAAGTTCAGGAAATCCTAGCGGATTATATCGTTCAAATGAAGTCCCCTTCCTGTTTCCCTAAGATCCAATCCTTTTATGAAAGCCTTTGTAAAGATATTAGGAAATTATCAAGGCGATGGGATGGACTCCAGTTAAACGTTAACGTTGCAAAAGACCGTGAATACCAACGTGAAACTGAAGTCAATCTCGAAGGCATGGTTACTCCCGCGGAACCCATGAATCATCTCTACGTTAGACAATTAGCCTTGATACGTCAGTTAGGGGCGCTTTGTGATGATGTTGATGCATTTCTTGAGAGTATTAAAGTCTGGATTAATGTTAGCCATGAACGTATTACATTAATTAAAAGATATTTAAAAAATACTAGCCCTCCTTATGTTGAAATTATGGCAATTGACGTGAGTGGAATGGAACAAATGCGGCTAATCATGGCCAGACATGCGAAGTTTATTCAGGGTGAAATGACAGGTTTAAAACATGTCTACACTAATGGCGGTACTGATTTTCAAAAAGACATTATGGAAAAGCTTTCAAAAAGACCTGAGTTACTTGCATGGGCAGTGCCATTTTTCAATTATGATGAAGATGGTAGTGGATTACAGTTGGCACTCAATACACTCAAGCCATCCAGAAAACCATAATTATACTTGACCCGGATTTCGCCGCGCTCTATCCGGGATTGATTTACGGATTACCACCACCTCGTCGAGTGGGTGAAGTTGGATTTGTATTAGCATTAGGATTTTCTATTTGATTTTCTGTTTTATTTTCTGTTTCTAGATATTTACGAAGTTCTTCGGTTCGAAACTTCATTCTTGCAAAAGTCGCTTTGCCGTCTTCAAGTGTTTTACTAAATTTTCTAAGCCCGTCACCAATTTCTTCTCCACGTTGAACTATTTCTTCATTACGAAGCTCTTCTTCACGAAGTCGCTTTTGTTCTTCAGTCATAAAATTTCCTTTGATGTTAAATGAGATCCAAAAACGGGGGCAGTATAAACTTTCTTTGAATTTTAAAATAGTTTCTGATATTGTGCGCACTGGTTTGACAATAATTAGCAAAGGGGTGTCCTATGACATTTAATGTTTTTGATTCTATTAGCTTTATTTCACGCAGTAATTCTTATTTTTTCGGCTTCTCAACATTCAAACAAGATTTCTTTCAGGTACTTCAACTGGGTTTTCAATGCTATAACAACTCGCGTTATAAAAAAACGGGGGTTGATCGTAACACACCATCACTTCGAGATTATTTTGAAGCTGTGAAGGGTTTTTATCGACGCCAACATGATGTCGATGTACTTCAACAAGAAAGTATATGGAAAAATTTCTCTCATACTGCCAATCATAATATTGTATTACAACAACAACTCGAAGAAACACGAGAAAAATTTCAACATCATGCGCGATTCTCCACACACTCAAACGAATCTTTATATGAAGCATATAAGAAATTAAACGGCATAGAAAAATTATTGCTGTTGGCACAAAACGATATTGAACGCGCAGAAAAACGTCGGTTTTTTGGTCGGATTCCCAAAAGCTTATTAGCCCATTATAAAAAATATAGTATTGAGCAATTGGCAATTTTGCGGCAAGAACGCCAAGACATAGTGCTGAATATAGTAGGGCGATTAATTCAAGCGGCGAAAGATCCGTTGTTAGAAAATACGGATACTCTTTTGGGTATTACAGAAGAGCTTAAACAAAAGGGATTTCTGAAATCCAGTTATAAAAATCCTGCCATTGCTGATGATAGTTTGTCTAAAACGCTTTTTTATAAATTTCACGGAATTATTCGTCGTCAACGTAACCATGACATGCTGGCTGTATTACATAGCCTGCCGTGGTTTAGACATAAAAAATCACTGGCCAGTCGATATGGCGTATCAAAGCTTGTACCTAAAAAACATAAGAAACCTGAGTTTATATTTTTTAATACTTATTTAAGACAACACTGGTTTGATGATTTTCATCCTTACGCCAAAATTGATGCCACCCTTCATTATTTAAAAACAGCACATGTCACTGAAACATTAACATCGGATTCGTTTTCACGCCGTATTATTTATTTGCGATCGGCTGACTATGCATTAAGCACAGAAATACGACGCATTCGTCAGGCAAGAATAGATTGTCAAAAAGGGTTGCGAAAATATTTTAACGCCAAAACAATGCTATTTTTAGATGCTATCGAAGCAAACCTTCATAAACACGCCATAAAATTAATCAATCATAAAATTAATGTATTGCACTTTATCAGTGTTGCGCCTCGAGAAGAAATGGAATGCTTAAATATACAAGATTTTATAATCAGCATTTATGCTGATATTACACCGCGTGTGAGACAACGATATGATCGCGCGGTTGCCGCCATTCAAGAAAAACTCGAAGTGTATTACGAAGAACATTTAAATCATTACCTTTGTCAGTGGTCCAGTGTGTCTCAGCTCAAAAATCTCAGGGAAAGTGATCTCATCAAACTTAATCGTGAGGCAGAAGAACAAGAGACTTTATTGATGCGAATGTTGCCGAGAAACTGGAGTGTTCGAATCAAAAAAATGCAGTTACTTCGCCAGTTGAGACAATTTCAGCAGTTGGAATCAAGCGCAAGTTCACATCTGAAAAAATTAATTGCAGAAAAGCCTGCTGTTCTTCAAAAAATAGTCACTGCGCAGTTCCAATATTTATATGATGGGCTTGTTGAGTATATTAAAAACTATATTAAAGACTTTAATTATGGCGATCAAAAAAATGTCTTATCTCAGATGATTAAATCTCTTCAGCACGAGGGTGTCACTGAAAGCGAGTTTTCGACAAAACTGTCTAAATCAGAAAGGCTGTTTTTAAAGCAATTCCCTGAAATTAATTTTTTTATTAATGCCACCTTAAAATTACACCAAGAGCAAAAAATTATTGAAGCACTGAGAAATCCATCTGAAATAGAAGCGCATATTGATTCGATATATCGCTTTATACTTTTTCAAGAAGCGAAATTTTTGAATACCAATAAAGTTAAATTTGTACCCTTATATTGCAACGCTATATCACAACCTGAAAAAAGTCTGTTTTACCACTGTGGGAGAATAATACGATGAAAGAACTTACGCGACGTTTATTAGAAAATTCTTATGGAAGTTACACGGATGATTCGATGGAAGAGGATATTCCAATGAATCTGGAGCCCACGGAAATTGAGTGCGTACAAATACGCGTTCAGGTGAATCGCTTGCAAGCACGATTTTTATGCAAAGATATTTCAAAAACCCTGGATAAATATGTTGATAATAAAAAGAAATTATCCCGTCGTCGTCATCAAGATATTGTTGCATTACAAACCATTATCTCACAAGACTATGAGACAAAAGAAGAATGCATATTGGCTATACAACCTCGTCTGAATCAAATCAAAACGGGTTGGTTTATTTTCAAAATAAAAAGCCAGCTTAAATCTGAAGTAATGGATGTCATCCATATTTATAATTCAGATGCGGTCATGATGCTCAGTCATGAATTAATGACCGAAATCAGCCAATATAGAATTTTAGCCCATAAATATGACGCTATTCGCGGTGATGACATAAAAGAATTAAAACTCGAGTTAACCCGTACGAACGAAGAGCTGGATAGTTTGCGAAAACAATATGAAGTACTGCTAAAAGCTCACCACGCAAAACCGCGTGAAACAAGTACTACCGGTCAAAGTCTTTCATCACGTTTAAAAGGGTTTTGGGGGAAGTAGTGGTGGGTTATTAGATAATATCTTGTGTATGTACTGGGAGTCAGTATAATATGAATATTGAATGGGATGAGCCTAAGAATCAACTAAATATTAAAAAGCACGGCGTAGACTTCAACTACGCTGCTTATGTTTTTCATGATGACAACAGAGTTGAATATGAAGATGTCCGTAAAGATTACGGTGAGATACGTTATAAAGTTGTTGGAATGGTTGAAGGCGAAATTTTAACTTTGATTTATACTTCAAGAGAACATCGCAAGAGAATTATTTCTGCAAGGGGAGCACGACGTGACGAAAAGCAAGACTACTTATATAACACTAAAGCCTGGCAGCAAACCCAAATTAGGCAAAACTGACCTAGCACGCCTAAAAAACATGACTGAAGAAGAGCTGACTGCTAATGCTTTAAGTGATCCGGATAATCCACCATTAACCAAAGCGGAGCTTGCAAAGTTCAAGCGAGTTCATCCTATTGAAACAATTGATGTTAAAGCCGTGCGTCAGAAGATGAATGTTTCACAAGAACAGTTTGCGAGTTATTTTGGTGTTAACGTAAAAACACTTCGTGATTGGGAGCAGCATCGACATTCTCCAAATCCCACTGCGCGTAATTTTTTATTGGTGGTAGCCAAAGAGCCACGCATGGTTCAACGAATTTTAAGTGCGGTTGTGAAAACCAAGCGTATACAAAAGATTGATCACTTCCGTTAAGTTTTCCTGGGTTTCATCAGGACTGCGAGTACTGCAGAAAATCCTGAGCATAACGAAAGATCTTACTGCTTCCTTTTAAACGACAACTTGCTTGTCAGTGATTTTGTTTTATCACTCAGCTTTTCACCCACTGTTTTTTTGCGGAAGAAGGGCAGAGCGAATTTTTCACTAAAGTTTTTTTCAAGTAATGTACCCATGAACATCGTGACACCAAGACCAGACATTGCAATAAAAATAGCTTCAAGAATTGTTCGTAATGTGCTTTGCTGCCATGACAAATCAGCTTTACCCTTGTTTAATGCTGTATCAAATATTTTCTTTTGGGTCTTGAATTCCTGTTCAGTATTGCTATTCGCAATTATTTTGGCCTGTTTATTTAACTCTAGACTAAAATCTATAATTTTTTGACCTTCGTCAGACTCAGGCTTGGTTTTCTGAATATCTAATCCATATTTATGTAGGGCATACACAGAATCTCTTAGCTCAGCAATTCCCGTGACAGAAATTTCTTTATTTTGCACAAGAAATGCATTGTTATCATCGCGATGTTCTGGTCCACTTAATTCATACACTTTATGCGATATCTGTGCTTTGGCGTTTACTGCATCATCAACTTTTATCGCTTTATCTGTAAAAACTGCCGAGAATCCTAGTTCCTGCTCTTGCACATCCTTGAAAGTACAGTCCTTATTAAGTGATTTTTCAAAAAGAGAATAAACGGGGTAAGAATGTAAGTGACTTTTAAGAAAAGCTAACAATCCTCGGTGATTTCTGATTTTTTGTGGTTTTAATTCAGGCGCTTTTTCTTTTAGATAAATCGGTGCATGTTGTCGAGCAGGAAGATTTGTAATAACGTGCATCGTTCGTTCATCGGGAGAACCTGTTCCATCATGCAGAATACTAATAAACCAATAATAAAAGGAAGGGTCCTCAGGATCTCGGACGAATGAACAAGTAATTCCGCTGGCTTCGCCGATGTCATGAAGGTAACCAAAAGAGCTTGTACGTTTTTCACATCGCTCAAGTATGTCAGTGGTTTTATCTGGGTATTTTTCAATTAATGTTGGTCCGCCAACCGAATCAGGAATAGCGCCACCCCTTGTATCGCCTTGAATAAAAGTACTTGAATCAAAATCGACCCATAATTGAGCAAACTTTTCAAAATCTCCGAGAGCTTGACTAAAAAAAGGAGATCTGTTGATGTCTATATCTATGGCATGAAGATTAGTGCTTTTGGTAGCAGGCACACATAAAGCTTCCAGCCCAAATGCGGCATAAATTTGTCGTTGTGTACCCGATACAACTGAAATGCCGTCAAACATACATCATTCCCCTAGGCTTTAATTAACTTATTCTTCGCTGATGCATGTCGTTCCCTCAATTCAACGTTTATATACCGATCCGTTATTGCACCAGACCCATGCCCGGCATCATCCCGAACATGTTCCCTCGGCCTAATTTTAACATCTTCTGAGATACCTGTGTGGCGTAACCAGTGAACTGTGGCCGATCTAATCTGGTCAGCGTCCTCTAAAAAGTTGTCTTTTACCAGTCTTTCAGCGGTTTTATCAAAACAAGCCTGTACTAGCTTGCGAATATGACGTGTTCCCGTAACGGCGCCTTTACCTTTATTTTTAGAAATAAGCAGGGTCGTTTCGCCTGGAGAGGGTAGAGGCGATAGATTCATGCTGGTTCTATATCTTTTTAATGCTGTGAGCATGGCGTCACTCACTGCAATATCACGTTCTTTGTTGCCTTTACCGACCGTTTTGAACCACCAATTTCCATCGCCGTCTTTATAAAAATGCTGCATTTGAGGTTCCCAGCGCGTGCTAGACGATAATTCTGAAATTCTTAAGTACATAGAATACAACGCATTCATGATAAATAATGTCCGTTCATCCATGGATTCTGCTGTGCTGATGACATAGTTCCATTGTAATTCTGATAATTTCCGAATAATTTTTTTGCCTTGTGTTTTGCGCAAGAACTGACTTTTTTGGCGAATTTGAGAGACGGGATTTATTTCCGCATAATTTTCTTGAATTAAATAATTATAAAAGCTGCTGATAATAGAAAAAATTGCCTGCAGAGCACTCTGGGATAATAAATAATCATCAACAGAGGGTGTGTTGCCATCATAGCGAAGTTTCTTACTCAGATTGACGACAAATAATCGCCATTCAGGATTGGGAAGTCGTAATCCCTCTTTATCAATAAAACGCGTAACGTTTTTTAAGCCGATCCAATTTTTGGGTGGATTTTGGCAAAACTTTAAAAACTCTTCAAAATCAGACCGCGTTAATTCTCGAACGGATTTATGCGCAATAAGCTGAGTCCAATGTAATAACCGCTCGATTTCTCGACGATATGCATTGAAGGTTGCAGCGGATCCTGCATACGCGCCTAAAAATTCTACCGCGTATTTAATATCGTTAGAGGTAATTTCAGTTAATTTCAAATATTCCAGATTATCAAATATTGGAGTGGGGGTTGAAGTAGATGTCGTCATATTACAAAGTCCTTTGACTGGCCGGTAAGCGGGATTATACTGCTAATTTATCTGAATAGAAAACGGTAAATAAGTTTTTTGTATTTTGAGACAGGAGTTCTCCATGCCACAAAAAATTCTGGGGTTATTTATCACGGTATTTCTGATTATATTCAGCACATCAGCCTTAGCTACACAAAAATTATTTAACGGCACGATTCTTTTTGAAAATGGCAGTGGAGTTAATCTAAAAGAATGGACTGAAAATAAAGAATTTGTGAATTGCGCGAAACTTCATGGCCGTTTATTTTTCTATGACCGATTAATACCCCAAAAACCCATCAAGCCAAGCGATATTAATCATTATCTTGTGGCACAATTAAAATTACGCAAAATTAAACCACCCTATATTTTAGTGGCCCATTCTTATGGCGCGATGTATTCCATGTATTTTGCGCGCAAAAATCCAGATTTAGTCAAGGGAATATTATTAGTCGACCCTGTGCCTAATAATTTTGAATGGTTAGATAATGTCAAAAAGCAAAAGAAACCCAGAACAGAATTGCGTTATCAACTCTTAGGCTTTGAGCAGACTAAAAAACAAATTAATAGTTTACCGCCGTTAAGTGACAAAATTCCCGTGATTATCATGTCATCGAGTGATATGGAAAAAAATGCGCCGATCAAGGGTGATTGGGAGCAACAACAAATACAATGGCTGAACAGAAATTCAAATAGCCAATTAGTTAAAATAGACAGTGGGCATTTTATTCAGCTTGAACATCCTGAATTAGTGTGTGAACAAATTAAAACATTGGTGGATTTATCACAATAGACTTAACTGTTTTGCTTATACCCAATCGCGGCTAATCTATTTTCTATGCTGGGATGCGTAGAAAATAATTCACCCATAGCATTATGGGTACCAATACCTGCAACAGACGGATCATAAATATACGCTTCGCGGCGAAGTGAATCATGTGTGGATTTATTATATTGTTTATTATAAACCTCAGTATTAGCGAGATGATCACCTTGAATTTTTAATAACGCGCGCGCAAGGGGTTCGTTATTGCGTGTTAATTCAACACATCCTGCATCAGCCATATATTCTCGTGTGCGACTTAAGAACAACATTAATAGCATGTTTACTAAAGGTAATACGTAGCGCAATACCACAATCACTAATACTAAATAATTTGCACCGCTACCTTCACGACGTCGACCGCCGCTCATATACGCATTCCAAAATAATATATCGATAGCGACTAAGATAATATTGCTTAAAATACTCGCCATGAGAGTCAATTTAATATCCATGTGACGAATATGACTCATCTCATGCGCCATGACGGCTTGTGTTTCATCGCGGTCGAGTTTATTTAATAGCCCGCGTGTAATGGCAACCATGGCTGATTTTTCACTATAACCACTGGCGAAGGCATTCATATAATCAGCTTCAATAATAAAAACACGCGGCATGAATCGTAATCCAGAGGCAACTTTCATTTCCTCAACGGTATTATAAAACTGCTTTTCTTTCAGATCAGTTGCATTGTCTGGCGTAATTTCATGATATTCCGTGCCTAATAACATAATAGAATCATGAAACGTAAAGACTATCCATAAAGATACTATGGCAATAGCCGTTGAGATGAGCGTCGCGTAGGGAAATAATTGAAAAGTTATTATCTTATGGAAAATAGGAAGCAGGGGGGCTTGATAATACCGCTCAGAATATATAAACGTATCGACTAATAATCCGAGCGCAACGTACATTAATATAAAAATAATGATAACTATTACACTGTTACGATTATTGCGGCGGATCACTCCGCGCCAATCGGTTGCGCTCTCGCTGTATTCATTCATGGATTATAATTTAACCGTGTAAGCTTCTTTTGCTTTTACATCATCTGCTGAGGCTAATGCCCAGTAGGGATAATCAAAATCTAATTTGTCTTTAAATCCAGCAACAACTATTGCGGTTAAAAACATTTTTTTCTGTGCGTTATAGCGCTCAATGCTGTCATTAAAAGCCTGTTTAGAGAAAGCCAATTTATTTTCTGTGCTGACAATTTCTTCTTGTAATTGCATCGCGTTTTGGTTGGCTTTGAGATCAGGATATTGTTCAAACACAGCGTTAATACCACCTGACAAAATACCCGAAATTTTATTTTCAGCGGTCATTTGTCCGGCTAAATTTCCAGAGGCTTTTGCCGCTTGAGCTTGGCCACGCAAAGCGGTGACGTCTTTTAATACACTCTTTTCATAGTCCATATATTTTTTCAGGACTTCAATGAGAGACTCAAATACTTTAAAACGCCTGTCTAATTGAATATCAATTTGTTTTTGGTTATTTCGAACAGACTCGATCATGGCGATCAGAGTGTTGTAAGTCATGATGACAAAAATTAAAACTAAAAGTACGAGCGCTAAAATAATATATAAAGCCATATATAAATCTCCCAGTGGGGGTTTGACTTGTCCGAGACGGGCATTATACCCTGTATTTTCTTGATTTGACCATATAAACGGGGAAAGTACATTGATAAAATCCGCTATCGTTTCAATGGGTACCGCTAATCCACCGCACATCCATCCACAAGGTAATTTGGCTGAATTACTCGCAGCAAGCTTGGCATTAAAACCGGCTGAAAGAAGATTATTAAAATCCGTCTACAAAGCAACGGGGATTGAACAACGTTATAGTGTATTAAATGACTATACGCCCTCCAATGAAGTTGAATTCTTTCCCAGCAATCCTGACACACCTTTTCCTAGTACTGCTGCGCGCATGAAAATATACAGAGAAAATGCCATTCATCTTGCGCTTGCGGCCATTGAAAATATGGGCAGTCAAGAATTACACAAAATAACGCATGTGATTACCGTCAGCTGTACTGGCATGTATGCGCCTGGTATAGATATAGAAATTATTCAAACATTAAAGCTTAATACGAATATAAAACGCACTGCGATTAATTTTATGGGATGTTACGGTGCATTTAATGCAATTAAAGTCGCTGATGCCATTTGTAAAGCAGATCCTAGTGCAGTGGTTCTAATAGTTTGTGTTGAAATATGCACCATCCATTTTCAAAAAGGCATGAGCCTGGACAATATTGTGGCGAATTCAATTTTTGCAGACGGGGCGGGGGCAATACTTATTCAAGCTCAACCCGAATCTAGCCATAAAAAACATTTAATATTAGACGCTTTTTATTGTGATTTACTTCCACAGACAGAACAAGCCATGGCATGGGAAATTGCAGACAGCGGTTTTGATATTGTATTAAGCAGCTATGTTCCTGAAATTATTAATCAGGGCATTGAGAAATTCTTTCAAAAATTATTAACCCAAGAGAAATTACTACTAAGCGATATTGATTTTTTTGCTATCCATCCGGGTGGAATCAAAATATTACAGGCCTGTGAAAAAGCACTGAATATAACACCCGTCCATAATCAATATTCTTATAATATTCTTAGACAATACGGCAATATGTCTTCAGTGACTATTTTATTCGTATTAAAAGCCATTTGGGATGATCTGACTTTACAGGATCACCATAAAAATATTTTTAGCTGTGCATTTGGGCCGGGTCTTACATTAGAATCTATGCTATTAAAAACACATCATGTTTAGTTCGTTTAGAGAGCGCTCACAGGAAAAAGAATTAATGGATTTGGGTTCGGATTATTATACCCCTGATGAATATAACCAGTGTTTAAAAAAATTATTTAAAATCAATAAATTATTAGGTTTTTTTAGGAGCACGGTAAATATCCTCAAGCAATACTCAGATAAATCTACGCCATCGACATTGATAGATGTTGGCTGTGGAAATGGCTTGTTTATTTTAAATCTCAGCCGATTTTTTCCGTATATGAAAATGCAGGGTATAGATATTTCCCCAGAAGCGATAAAAAACGCGCAGGAATTATTAGAAACCAGCCAAAAAAATAATAGTGATTTAAATAATATTTCTTTTGGGGTACAAGAAAAAATAAAATCTCCTACAGATATTATTTTGGCGACTTTAGTATGTCACCACATGAATGATGATGAGCTCGTTGATTTTTTACGCCAAGCTTACGGTATGGCTAATAAAGCTATTATTATTAATGATCTTCACCGTCATCGTTTAGCCTATTGCCTCTATGCTGTTATAAGCCCGGTATTATTCCGAAATAGATTGATAACACATGATGGATTAATTTCTATACGTCGTGGATTTACGCGGACAGAATTGAAATCGTATTTAAAAAAATCCGGTATTAAACATTACGAACTTAAATGGCAATTTCCTTTTCGATGGAAATTGATTGTATGGAAGTAATTTTGCCGCTTAATTTTGCCCCAAAAGTGAGTATGCCAGGAAATTTTTTAAGCAGGGGCAAGATTATTTTAACAGCAGATGGACGCATGGCCAGTTGTGAAAATAGCGATGCGGCGTGAATACGCTTAGCAAAAGTCGCACGCCATTGTGTTGTATAATTTTTACCCGCCAGAGTTTTATCTGCGTGTGTCAGCAAGTTTTGTGAAAGCAACCATGCGGATTGCATTGCCATACTAATACCTTCTGCGATAATAGGGTGCGATTCTCCAGCAATATTACCTGCGTAAAATATTCCATCGGCATAACATTGGCGAATACCTGGTCTGATTGGCCCAACGGCTAGCCAGTCTCCATCGCGCTCAGCGTGCATGAGTACTTGCTGCACACCCAAACAAGAAGATTGTATATGTTTCAAAACTGCTTCAGCTGCTGATAATGATAATCCAGAATAGCGCTGCCTTATTTTCTGTAACACGTCTCGACGAATACAGCACGAAAGTGTAATACGACCATTGTCAGTATGAACCAGTCCACCATAACCGCCCGGAAATGCGATGAGCGGCATAAGATCGTTATCCAGATCAGAATGTTTAAAATGGGCTTTAAACGCTAATAGATCAGACTTTTTATGAGGATAATTATTCTGGGGTTGAATAATATTGCGCTCCCATGATCCATGGGCCATGATGAGTGTCCGACCTGAAATTTCTTCAGTGTTACCATCAGAAGTAATAGCACACGTAAATATATCTCCCGTGCGTCGTACCGTTTTGAGATCCCAAGGTTGCCATAATTTTGCACCAGAACGAACGGCTATATTTAACAATGCACTATCAAGATGTTCACGACCCAGTGCACGCCCCCAATGATTTACAGCGTGATCAAGAGGTGGCATTACGGAAGAGAGAAGTGCATCTGCGGCAAATAATCCAACACGACGTATTTCAGGTCCACCCTGTGTAAGATAAAAATCAGCGATGCCTAATTTTTGTAAGAGTGGCAAATTTGTAGCAGATATAAATTCACCGCATACTTTGCGGCGTGGAAATGTTTTTTTCTCAACAATGGCAACTGACCAACCGGCTTGCGCAAGAAGAGATGCAACGGTTGCGCCTGCTGGACCTGAACCTACCACAATCGCATCAAATATCATTTTAGCCATACTCGTCGATAATTTTATATTGTAGTCACATTCTGGCTGAGGATCAAAATGATCTCACGGAAGACTCCACAGACTCCAGATGAATTCTTCTGCACAGCTGTGGAAAGTTTTCGCGTAGAAAAACAGAAATAAAATTTTCAAATTTTAGGATAGCCATTTTACTATTAAGTTCAGGGTTGACTTGGACATAAAAATAATCACAGTAGTATTTTTCGCCATAGACTTCATCGATATAATAGCAGTAGTACTGCAGTGGAAAATCAAAGGATTTTAAGCGATGTCGAAAGAATGCCGCGCCTATCTGTCGCGCAACGGCTTTTTGGGAGTTTTTACCAAACCACGGCAGCTTTTGATATTCAGCAATATCCAAGATTTTTTCCAGTGCTTCAGATAAATATTCAATAGCTTTTCTTTTATCCTGAGAAGAATAAAATCTGATTTTGGCGTGGGGATAAGCAATGTCCGTCGTTAAAAAATCTGATGCAATTCTTTTCTGAGCAGAAAATAAATTATTAAGAAATCCTTTCATGAGTATAAACCTTCCTAGTTATTAACGATTGCATCTTACCATAAAATGGGCCGGAATTGCTTAAAAACCTCAAAACAGGCTGTTATAACGCCATTTTAAACACTTTAAAAATAGCACTATATTCTATAGTAATAGCAGTGCTTAAAAGAGATGGGGTGGGTGTAGGCCATACTTGTTGAGATGCTATAATGCCCTCACGATTATTACATCGTAAAACATACTGGAGAGTTATCATGGCCAAACCAAAACGCATTTTCGTCGTCGGACATATGGGTGCAGGCAAAGCATTATTAGCTGAAGCATTGGCGAAAAAATTAGGTTGGACATATATTGATGCCAATCCGAGTTTAGAACGCTACGTTGGACGAAGTTTACATGAAATTTTGGGAAAGCAGGGCGAAGAAGCCTTTCATGAATGTGAAGCTGAAATTATCTCGCATTATATTGAAAAAGATCATGTTGTCGTTGTAATGGAAGAAGCGGTGATTGCTACAGAAAAAAATAGAAAATTATTATCTCCAGAATGTGTTATTTATTTAAAAGTCTCAACGCCTACACAAATTGAACGAATGGCAAGTGGTCGAATTCCACTCCTACCCATTGCTAATCTAAAAACATTTTTGGATAAACTTCATCATGAACGCGATAGTTTCTTTGAAGAAGTTGCAACGTTAACTATAGAATCTGCCTCTGTTGAAGACGATGTGAATAAAATAATGAAATCTTTTTAATCTAAATATTGAGGAATTTTGGGCAAAGACGCAAAATCGCTTGGATCGTGCTGAATAATTAATCGCCCATGCGTATTGTGTAACACGCCATCAATGCGAGCCATAGACGCTAATGTTTCTGAGCGACTGGTATTAAATGCAGGTACTTGCTTAAATTCCTCGCTTTGACGCATATGATACAAATCACCCGATATTATGATCACTCCTTTGTGGGGTAATACCACCTCTAACGATTCATGTCCTGGTGTATGTCCTGGCGTACGAAGAATGATTACCGTTCCATCGCCAAAAACATCGTAATCCCCATCTAATAAAATTTTATTCACGCCGCTTAATAGTTGAAATGTATTATCCGCTACAGCAGAAGAGAGAGGTTTTTGCTGAATAAATTGATATTCGCTTCGTTGAAGTAACCATGTCGCATGCGTAAATAATTTTGCATTCCCGGTATGATCAAAATGGCTATGCGATAATGCGACGTATTGAATATCATTTGGCGTTAATCCCAATTGTTTTAATTGTGAAACTAAAGAATGCGATACTGTTAGTGTCGTGTGATGTTTTTTATCTTCAAAAGGATGATCTAAATATTGGTCACCCAAACCTAGATCCCATAATAGCCATCCGTTGGGATTTTTAATTAAAAAACACGTGTCGGCTAACCGCATGGGATGATGGGAATAAAATTGAGTATCTGAAAAAGACGCAATGTCATGCATATCAAGCGAACCACAATCAAGTGCATATAAGCGTGTGTCTATTGCTGCATACGCGGGGCAGGTAAAAATTAAACTTACCCAGAGCAGCATACTTACCGTTTTCTTTCTCACATTAATCTCCTTTGTGTGTGGATTTAATTTAATTATTTAACGACATGCCCACCATGATCAACACATTCTTCCGCGGTAAGATTCGTCACAATGCTATTAGGATTCAGCGAACGACAAGCATTTTTTCCGCCGCAATTATTCGCTCCGGCTTTGCAAGCGCCCGCGCTCTTACAATTATTTATACCTTTGCAATTTACCGTTGGGGCAGGGATTGATGATGACGTTGTTGTAATCGCTGCATAGCTTTCAACGGCAAATAAACCCGCAATAACAGCAGCAATAATTTTTCCATTCGCTTTCATGTGATCACTCTCCTGCTTAAACAAAAGAGCATCTTATTCAAAATAAGTTACCAAGGATATAATGATTTTTATTTACGGAGCAAAAAAGACATCCTTTTTCCTATTTATCCCACAGGTTCAATTGAAAAGTGGCATAAACAGCATGGATTGTATGGAGGGAAATGATTTAGAGAAAAAGAAATTAGGGCGTGACGTTAACGGTTCGCGTTTGTCGTTGTTCTCGCACATTATCACGAATGTAGCAAGCTATTAAAGTACGACACGGGGCATAAATTCTACCTGCCAATTGAGTGCGATCGAGCAAAACCTCAAATTTTTCTAACAGGTTTTTATCTTCTTGCGTAATAGTAGATTTTTCTAATACCTGCTTTAGCGCTTGCAGCGCAAAATAATTTTCCATGTCAGGTTTAATTATTTTATCTAATATGCAGCATAACAATTGTCGGCACGCGACTTTATCCGAAACCCAAATAACACTCGAATCAAATAGTAATAATACATCTGCACCCTGTTGGATGAGATAGTGGGTAAGATCATAATTTCCCGTTGCAAATGCGTTCGAAAATTCATGCTTAAGTTCATCGCTGGACCAATCAAATTCTGCACCATTTTCAACTAAATATTTTGCAACCTCTACATTCCCGACTGCACAAGCTACAGTTAATGCCGTACTTCCATTTTTAGTGAATTTATCGTTGACATTTGCACCATGCATAACTAATAGTAATGTAATATAAAAATGTCCTTTTAGCACTGAGGCTCTTAATGCTCGGTCACAACCAACTTTTCTTTTGAGTAATTCTTGAACCACTTTTACATGGCCTTTATGTGCTGCACGTTCTAGCGGACTAGAATTTTCATACGCAGACATGAGTTCAAAAATAAAAGAAAAATTGTTAGGACTTCTTTGCGCAAGGCTAGCACCCCTTGAAGCTAATTCTTTCACTACATCAGCACGCCCATTTTCAGCAGAAAGTTCCGCTAACGTTACAAAATTTACGACGCGATTAATGTTAAATTCATTAGCAGCATCTTGTATAAGACATTTTTCAATTTCATCCAACGGCGCCTGACACACAATTTTCCAAAATGTCATTCTGGGTGTATGTTTAAAACGATGATCAATGTGAGTATTCGCAATCGCTCGCCATTCTTGATTTACCTGTCGAACTTGCTTTAATGCGGCATAATCAGGCAACAACGAAAAAAGATACGATATAATATCTGGGGTAAGTGCTGCTATCGGACAACAATAAAATTTTGACTCTAGGTTTGTAAGGTATTTTGCAAAACTGTCATCATAAGAAATAATATCTGTGCAAAGATTCACAAAGAAGATCTTTGAATGTACTAATAGATCGCGTCCATCGCGGTAGAAGTAGTCAGGAGCATACTTTATTATATTGTTGTATTCGTTGTACGTTGACCCGGATTCTTGCATTTTGAATGACTCGCTATATAACTAAGATTAATCATGGTTACAGTATTATACCTGCCAAACCTTAAGGTGTCGTCTCGAAATCCAATGTTTTTTCAGCATTTAACCTCTAAAAACACAGGATTTATGGTCTATACTCTATGGGAGACAGGCCAAAAACAGGGGGCGTTACCCATGGACCAGAAACCAGAATCAACACCCAAAAATAAAAAATCTGCAGTAGAAATTTTGGTATTTAAGCCAGTTGGGCCAGACTCCGATATTCCTCCTGTTCCTCCTGACCAAAGAGGCGTCCATGAAAATCTTTGGATAAAAGAACGCTTTAAAAAACAGTATGTATCAATTGGCGTATATCTAGACGGTCCAGATTTAACATATTATTTTTTTGAAGATTGTGATAATCCAAAACGAAAAACTTATGATAGTTTGGATAAATTAAAACAAGATTTACCATCAAGGGGATTAGAAAATATATTCGAAAGCACCCCTAAATTATTTATCATGGGTCATGGCAATGGGTGGGTGTATGGGTTGTGCAATGAGCATGGTCCGAGTGAAGAAATATGTGGCGATAATTTTGACAAAATAATAGCAGATTTCGAAACGGCTTTGCCTGTGCGACCCAGTGAAATTTTTGTTACTTTAGAAGCCTGTGGCACTGACGATCGTGCGGAAGCTGCAAAGCATGATCAGAAAAAAACTTTTTTAGAAAGATTATCTGCAAAGCATCGACATATCACTTGTTGTGGAACTGCACCCTGGGATCCTAAAGATGTAGATACCGGCGATAGGGCGCCAGGTGGATTTCCAACTTTAAACGCACCCATAACAGCGGCGGCTGGTGGTATGTGGAAGAATGGTAATAGTGTGATTTTTCATCACGCGTTTAATGGAAAAAATTATCAAGTTGCTGTAAGAAAATCACTGTTCGCTTCAACAGAAACCGCTAAAGAATTAAAAATTAATACCCTAAAATATGCACAAGCGAGTGGTGCAGGAGAAAAGGAGATAAGAGCAATTGCGCTAAACCGCGATATTCTTAAAATATCAGATTTGAAAAAAGTTCCTGGGGTTTCTCATGCAAAACTAGAAGCTCAAGAACAACAAATATTAGAACAAGAAAAAATAAATTATATAGCTCGTGTGCTAACAATTCTAAGTCGCGCAGAATCTGAACGGAAATTTACTGATAGAGATGCGCTTATTATTGCTTTAGGTTTAAAAGATCCCTCTGTATTTGTATTTGAAGGTCATGAAAACTTACGCTGGCTTGAGAAAATTTTAGCGAACAAAAGTTTATTACAGTTGGTCATGGTAGCGTGTGGAAAAGTTCTTATTGGTGGTCCAAGCAATGATCGCATTATTGATTTTTTATTGGACAAAAAAATAGATATCAACAGCGTTGATGATAAGGGTATGACCGCGCTGCACTATGCCGTACAGAATTTTTATAATTATAGCGATGAGCCGCTTAAACTTATTAGAAAACTATTAGATTGCGGAGCAAATTTAAACGCTAAAGATAAACAGGGGCGAACACCTTTGACGATAGCGGCTGAGCGTTGCGAAAAAAAACAGGGTCACCTATTAGAGCACCCGCACCAGAAAGTGAGGGGTGGAGACAACCTTCTAGCGTTATTACAACAAAGACAAGCACGCGCAGTTCCTATTGAACCTAATACAAGATTTCGTAGCAAACTTTAACTAATCCTACCTTTTTTTTGACATTGACCCCGAGTCTTAAGAAAACCTTAAGGTTTGGTCGGTATACTCCGCGCCGTTATTCATACTATTAACCTAAACGGGAGAAAGCAGTGGACGAACCTACTAATGATATTTTTTATAGCGATTTTCTTAATGCCAAATCACCAGAAGAAGCGGAGTTTTTTCTCAAAAAAATGGAAGCGGATACTAATATTAGCAAGCAAGTAATCAGTTCTAGATGCTATGCCTTACTTCAGTCTGCAGCTGAAAGGGGTGATGCACCTATTATTCGATGGCTAACAAGCGTAAAGAAGATCAATCCAGATGCTAATGAAGGAAGCGAAGCTGCATTGATTTCTCTAACACCATTTGAACTTGCCTTAGAATACCAACAAGTGAAATGTATTGAGGTATTGCTAGATGCCAATGCGGCATTACCGAAAACGCCTATGCACCGTTTATTTGACTTGCAACAAAAATTAGATGAAGTGGGATCAAGTGTTCGATGCATTAGAATTATTAATCTTCTTAAGTCCAGGGCAGTTGATCAGAATAAAAGGGATCGTCGTTTTGGGAATACTGCGCTTCATTGTGCAGTGAGTAAACTCACTCCCATGTCTGTGATTAAATATATGGTTGAACAAGGCGCTGATCTTTTTGTAAAAAATTACCGGGGCGAGACGGTGTTGGATTGCGCAATAAAAACTGCAGAACTCTACAGTGAACAACTTTTGCCATATTTAAACAGCCAAATAACCTTTCAAAGGCTAGCGGATAGTAAAGAAAACGTGGAACAAGCATCATCAGTAAGCTTAACGATGTAATATTTGCTAAAAGATGAGGGGAGCTAATTTTTAGCTTTTAAAAGTAGCTTCCCTTAACAGTAAATATTAATGCAAACCATAACGAGAGTTTGGGTTGTATATCAGTCTTGCGATTATTTGCCTAGAATCATTATTCAGTGTAGATAGCAGAGTTCCAGGTCTAAAAAGTCCCAGCCCTAGAGAAATTGTGGCTGTTTTTCTGTTTATTGCTTTTTTAAGCAGGCGAACCACTTCATCGTGTCCATTTTGTGCAGCTACTAAAAGAGCGGTTTCACCATCTGTCTTAGCTTGATTAATATCTGCATTTTTTTCCAGTAGTGCACGAACTGTTTCAACATGTCCACCATATGAAGCAACTAAAAGAGGGGTCCAACCATGCAGACCAGCTTCATTAATATTATTCGCATTTTTATCTAGCAACAGGCGAACAATTTCAACATGTCCAGGTTGCGATGCAAGTAAAAGAGCGGTTTCACCATCTTCCTTGGCTTTACTAACGTCTGCATTTTTTTCCAGTAGTACACGGACAGTTTCAACATGTCCACCTTGTGATGCAACTAAAAGAGCAGTCGAGCCATGCTTGTTAGTTGCATTAATATCCGGATTTCTTTCTAGCAACAGGCGAACCACTTCAACGTGTCCTTTTTGTGCGGCAAGTAAAAGAGCGGTTGTACCATCTTCCTTAGCTTTATTAACATCTGCATTTTTTTCCAGTAGCACACGGACAGTTTCAACATGTCCACCTTGTGATGCAACTAAAAGAGCAGTCCAGCCATGCTGATTAGCTCCATTAATATTATTCGCATTTTTATCTAGCAACTGGCGAATCACTCCAACGTGTCCCACTTGTGCAGCAAATATAATAAGAGTGGTTTCATCATCTCTCTTAGCTTTCAATTCTTCCACAGCGCGCCTCCGATTCATAAACAGTGTTTTATATCGCAGCCATTGTATAGCTCAAACCTTAAGGAAATCTTAAGAGGGATGATCTTCCCCCACAAAAGTCAGGGCAAATAGCTTTAAAAAGAAGAAGCAGGTCCTTCGCTGCGCTCAGGATGACAGTGGTGGGCGAGTGGGGCAGAGGGTTTTGCATGGATCGGGCTGTCTTTTGCCGTTAACTTTTGTAGCCGAGGAAGATTATAATAAGGATTATAACCTTGTTTTAAATAGGCTTTTTGGCCTTCTTTTTCAGCACGTTGTTGGCTTTTTTGTTCTTGCGTTAATAGCGGTAGTGACTCAGCCGGATCCTCAGAAACTAACTGTTCAATTAAATCATCCATGCACAAGAGCTTTTTTAGATCAGCAGGATCAGTAAGGCTAGGGCAAGGAATATGTAGATTTGCCTGATGATCGTATAACACTTTTGCGGTGCGAAAATCTTTTCGCCACAATGCCGCATGCAATGCCGTCCATTCCGCATGATTGAGTGCATTAATATCACATCCATTTTCCAGCAAAAACCCTATTATTCTGGGAGAAGTGGTGTTATGTAACGGTGTATTTCCTGTTGCATCACGCACATTCGGATCAAATCCACGTTTAATCATGTCCGCCATTTGTTGAATATTGCCTTGCTCAAGATACATAAAAAATAAGGCGGTTTTATCTTCTTGTGAGATATGTGGCCATAATATTTCATTTTGTCCTAAATACCGAAGTACGCGAAATTCGGCATGTTGGTGACGTGTTTCAATCGCAACGTGAACAATAGAGTGGCCTTCTTGATTTTTCATAGCAATAAGCCAAGGGTTTTGTTCAAGTATACGTTGAACGGTTAACGTATCATTAGTAATGACCGCGTGAAAAAGATCATTCATCCAAATATCCGCTTGTTGTTCACGTGAAAATGGCACGCCTTTTTTGAGCAAATGCAAAATAGCGTCTATTTGTTTTGGCTTAACCTGAAGTGCGACCTGAATTGTACGTAAGGATTTTAATTCAGGCTTGACGCCGAGCTCCATGAGCCGATCCATTTCAGCGATATTTCCAGTTCTGACGGCATGTAAAAATAACGCACGGTTTGCAAAAAGAGGTTTTAAATAAACCATGCAAGCATTTGTTTTAGCTTTCTCACCCAGCATGTTGGATAACATCTGTATGTGATCTGCAGTGATGACGTCATGTTCGACGCATAGTTTTACAAGCTCAAGACTATCTTTTACCACTGCTATTCCTACGATTTTTGTCATCAAGGCTTTATTTGCACAGAGTGCAGGATTGCGTTCGAATAAGCATTTCGCGACGCGCGGATAATTTTTTGCGAATGCGTATTCGAATTGCTGTGGCTCTGCTGATGGAGGCGGCAATAAATAATTAAAAATAAAGGTTAATTGTCTGAGACAATTTTGTTCGGATTGTGTCTGAATTAATTCCGCCACAAAACTCGCTGGTTCTGCGAGAGTTGCACCTGCAGAGAGTAATCGAGTAACAATTTCCTGTCTGTGTGCATTGTTGTCCACAGGCAAATGCACTATTGCCCATTCTAATGCATTTTTATTTTGCGCATTTTTCCAGTGTAAATCGATACCGCGGTGAAGTTGTGCTGTGACATTGTCGATATCGCCTTCTTGAATCCAGCGGAAGAAGTTTGTGAGGGCTTCGTCCATTTTGGATTTTAAATAAGCTTTAGTTGTAGGATCTTCTGCGCAATCGTACGGTATTTTTCCTTCTTTATTTAAAACAAAAAGATTTGCGCCGTTTTCAACGAGTGCTTGTGCTGATGAAAGATTATTAATCATGACGTGGATATGGAGAGGTGTACACCCATTAATATTTTTCCCATTAATATCTACGTTATGTCTTAAGAAAAAGACGATCATTTCAGGAGAGTGTGGTGAATGCAGTGGAGACGTTCCTGTCCACTCGGGGTAAAGGGGATTTGCACCGTGATCGATCAGGAGTTGAGCAATTTTGGTTGAGCGTACGCAACCGAAGTCTACGTCCTCAGAGGAGAGTTGTATTCCACGATTTAATAGTAGTTGTGTTGACTCAAAATGATCATGTATCACTGCGCGGTGGAGTGGATGATATGAGGCATGCATAAAACTAGTCTGGGGTTTAATGAAACCTTCATCGAGTAATCGTGAGGCTTCTTCAAGATCATTTTTCTCTACGGCACGGCAGAGTGCTATATGTTTATCATAAATAGTGGCTAAAAATTTTCCGATAGGAACACATTTTTCATCATTCAATGGGAGATAAAATACAACGCCATTAGTGGTATAAATGCTCGCACCTGCTTTAATTAACGCTTTAGCATTTTCTAGATTGCCTTCTTTTGCTGCTTGATCTAATGCAGTGCACCCATCAGGATTTTTTGCATTAATATCAACATCCGGCAATCCTGCAACAAACAAAATTGTTTCAGGTGTTGTTGCAGCGTGAATTAAATGGGGTGCTCGAACGCCTTGTTGAATTAAATATTCTGCGAGAGGAATGTTATCTTCCTGAATCGCTCTCCAAAGAAGTCTGACTAACCATTCTTGTAATTCACTATTGTTTTGGTCAGAGAAATCCCAGCTACCTTTTTCACGTAATAATGTTATAACCTTTAATAAACGTTCTGGCGCACGTTTATGGACATGCAGATTTAAGCATAATGATTGCAAATCGGATGTAAAAATGGAGGAAGGGAAAGCATCATTTTCCAATAATAATTTAACGAGGTATAAATTTACTGTGTTCGTGCTCGCAAATAAAATATCATCTCCACTTTTTTCCCATTGTATTTCTCCAAATAATCCTCTATTTCGGCAATCGAATCCTGAATGGATGATTGCTTCTGCGCTATCTGTTTTACAAGCACGTATAAATGTTTTAAGGAGACGCAAGTTATCTTTAGAATTTACCGTGGCTTCATATTCTCGAAATGCTTCAATCCCTCTTAAACTCGGATAACGGCTCACCAAAATATAATAAAAACTGAATGTTCCATTATTTTTAGAAGATAGGAAAGCCTGAAACTCTTTTGCCTCTAGCTGGGTTGATAAAAATTTAAGATAATGTTGGATGCGACTGATGTCATTTCGATAACATAAAAAAGTTTGCCAGGTAGCGAAATCATTCTCCGAGAAAGGTGTTTTACATGTAAATGCTAGAAAATCTGCACATTCATACTGATTATGGAAAACGGCAAACGCAAAAGGAGTTTGAGCGGTGCGTGAGCGAAGATGATCAATTCTAATATTAAGATCTTGTAAGAACCATATGCCATTTGATTCTTTTCTTATCATGCCTCGAATACGCTCAAGTGAGCCTTCATGAATGGCATAGAAAAATTCATCAACAGCACTTTCGCATTTTTGTAAATATTGTTTCGATTCATTAGGCTCACCCTCATAAGGTAGTCGTTTTTGAATATCCTTTCTCCAGATGTCACTGGGTGATAATTGAACAAGGGCTTGCACCACCTCTAGTGCATTGGCGTCTGCAGCATCGTGCAACGGACAACGACCTTCTTTGTCAGGAGTTGATGAAAGAGATGAAAGAATTTTGCCGTTTGCTTTGATCAAGCGTCCCAACGCTGCTCTCGTGCGAATAAAATGCACAACGGTTTTACCACGTGGATTTTGGTTACACACATCTTGTTTTGAGGCAATAAATTTGGCTATTACATTTCGGTTGTGATCAAGCGCATAGGCATATAATTGAATAGCATCGCTATCGCCGCTGAATTTAGCTTTAAATGATTCTGTTTCGCCGCGTTCAATATAGCCGCGCATTTCGGCCATGCGTGTTTCAAAATTCGCGTCTAGATTTGTTTTATAACTTTCTAAAAAATCCCACATTTCCACTGAAATTCCTGAGGGTATTTTTCCATTAGGAAATGCATTATAGAAAGAGGCGCCATATTTTAGCAGCAATTTAACCAGGTCGATGTTCTCGAGATACGTTACATTATAAAGAGCAGTACGATTTTCTGTATTGCGAGCATCGATAGATATTCCCAGCGATAGTATGAATTCGATGGCTTCAGCGGTGTTAGCGTAATGTATTAAACCATGCGTTAACTCGCTGGATGGGTTTTTATCATTTTCATCTGCATTATTTTCAGTTAAAAAAGCGGCAAAATGTAAGTAATTAGTGAGGACCGCACTGCGTAAAAGTATTTTTCTCCACGCCTGTTTTTTATCATTGTGTCGAGAAAATTTATTTAATCCTTTCTTTTCCCAGAGCAATGCGAAAAATTTAAGTAATTCCATTTCAGGGATGACTTTGTTCGCGAGGAGAGTATCTAGGTGAGCGATTACGGTTAACCATAAATTACCTGGCACAAGGGCGTCATGTTCTGCAAGAAGTCTAAACATGTTAAAAAGAGCAACTTGCTGTTTAGTCTCTTCAATATCTTTCCAAGCAATAATTTCTGACAATAGATTGTTATTGCGACAATCAAACCCTAATTTCACCAATGAATTTACTCTCGCAAAATCATTGGCAGCAATCGCCCATTTCATTTCGCATATATTTTCTTGTGAATTAATTTTTGTTTCACAAGATTGCAGTTGCTTAGAGCCTTGAAGTTCGGGAAAGCGTTGAACAAGCATATAATAAAGACTGGGTTCTTGCGGGGCACGCATGAGCAAGAATGCATCAAACTTTCCGCAATGTACGCGAAGCAATGCCAAAAGACGTTTCACTCTCGTAATGTCGCCTACCTGAAGTAAAAAATCTCTCAAATAAGAAAACTCTTCTTCTGTGAGTGTTCCAATAGCAAATTCCATAAAATAATCTGCGCACGCAAATTGTCGATTACGCAAGGCGCATTGACAATCACTGAGCCCTTCACGATTTCTGTATTGAGAGGCGTCGCGTTCAAACGCACGAAATACTTTTATGGATTCCAAACGACCGGCTGCGATATGCGCAAAATATTCATCGCACAATTTCATTTTTTTATTTAAAAAATCTTTTGATTCTCCGGTTGCACAATCGAAAGGGGTTTGTTGAGCTTTGTTTTTGTGCCAAATTTGATCAGGTGCTACTTTGACGATTGCACAGACTACGTCGATCGCATCTGCACGTGCGGCATCGTGCAAGGCAATACAACCTTCGCGATCTTCTATGGGTGAATTCGCCAATTCTTCGATAAATTCTGACTGTAAGAATTCTATTGAGCGTGCATAATGAAGCAATGTTTTGCCGAATGCATTGCGTGCTGAATATCCTCCGGCCTTACTCCACAAGTGAGTTAAATATGCTTTAATCTCATTTTGTCGATGATTTATGGCTGTTGCATAGAGTTCAACCACATCCATGCCGTCTTTGAAATTTGCTTTGAACTGATCTATTTCGCGACGCTCAATATATCCACGCATTTCGCTCATATGAACTTCTACGATTTCAGCTAAACGTCTGAAGGCGGCCTCTGCTTTTCTTTCTTTTCTGCCGAGTTCTTCTAAAGGCGTAATGCCTTGATTGTTTCTCGCAAAAACATTGGCGTTACGTACAGCGAGATAAGTAACGACTTCGGGTGAGTTTGCATAATGCAACAGCCTATTGCCGTTATCATCTGCAATAGTGTTTGGATCAAAGTGGAAATGCTTTGATAAAAATCGAAGTTGTCTTATCGCTCCAGCGGGATCCGGATTGGTGACGGCGATGACGTTGAAATCCAGCATTGTTTTTGTATGAATTTTGAGTTGTGCGTTTAAAAATTCTACGGCGGGATAGTATTCATCTCTAAAGGTGCGTCGGCAGAAGTCATCATTTATCCACATATAATTATCGGGAAAGATTGTTTGTGCTTGACCCTGTGCAACTAAAAAAAACGTTATGTCATGTTTTCCATGAATAACAGACCATTCGACGGCAGAATAACCACGCAAATTAAGCAGGGTTAAATAAAAACGTGCGTTTTTTGGAGTTAAAATAGCTTTAATGGCATCTAGATCGCCTTTTTCAATCAAACTAAAAAAGTGATCAAGGGCTGATCTTTCAAGATCGCAGAGATATTCCACCACAGCTGCAAGATTGCGGTCGTATGTGTTTGAGTGTGAGGATTGCGCTTGTCTTTGTTGGGCTAACTGAGCAGCGGTTCTTCCATCTTTAGTCATCCCCGTGATATCTGCACCCATCTCGATGAGTGTTCGAACGGTTTCACATTCAAACTTAAGATCTACAGCGTTATGCAGCGGAGTAAATCCTTGCACATCAACATGATGAACAGAACATCCGTGCTGGACTAAAAAACGAATCATTTCTGGAGTTTTGGCATTATAGAGTGGGCTTTGTTTTCCCCCAGGTTCAGAATGATTTCCCTTAGCATAAAAATTGAGAAGATGCCGCCCGTGTTTTTGAATTAAAAATTCAGCATGTTCTACATTGTTTTCCAGTATTGCCAGATTTAATGATCGCTGTAATCTTTCAATATTTTCTAAATAGCGAATCACGTTTTGATGAGAAGAGGGAAATAGATACATGTTGTTGGATACCAGTTCTAGTAGTTCTAGTGGTCTTTTGCCACTCCAATTTAAACAATAAATATTTGCGCCATTTTCAACGAGAAATTGTACGAGTGCCAGATTACCTTCACAAGCGGCCAAATGCAGTGCGGTATCATTAGAGGGTCCTTCACCGCTATTAATGTCAACACCATGCGTGAACAAAAAGCGAAGGGTATCGGGCGTTTTGGCGTAATGCATCCAACCCCCACGATTGGTTAACCCTTCATCGAATGTTGCACCACGGTCGCACAGAAATTGTGCGGTGTGCAAATCATCCAGGTGTAGTGCAACATTCAGTGATTTCAAGTTAAGGATTGGCGAACGACAATTTACCGCTACACCTAATCGTGAGTGTAATAAACAAACTATAAGATAGAAATTCTCTTGAAATATAGGTGTTACATACAGATATTCAATCATTCGATCAGAATTTTTTGTGGGAATAGCGCCGTGTTTGATTTGCTTAAGAAGGGCAAGGGGATTTTGAGTATGAATCATCGTGTCATCTATTTCATTGTCGAGCGTCTTGAGCCTCTTAAATAACTTGGAACAATATTTTTGATGAGCGATGATGGCATCACGCAGAAAATAACTTAGCGTAAATCCCTCACTATTTTCTTCAGACAATAATTTTAATAATTCACTGGAGTCATTAATGATTTTTAAACACTGTTGGGTTTGTGCGTCTGTTCCAAGCGATAACGGCTGATCAAAAGCAGTAGCGTGTAGTAATCGTCGTAAACACGCTGCTAATTTTTGTTCGGGTTCTTTTCGACGGAAATAGGAACTTTCTTGATGCGCCGTAAGAATCGTCGCAATATCATATTCTTGATTCAGACCCGCGAGATAATTTTTAATGTCGTCATTACCTAATTCCTCCGCAAGTTCTTCAGCGATTTGACCTGTCGCATTTTTTGCGTGGAAATTTGCACCATGTCGGACCAATGTTTGAACCGTCGGTAAATGATTTACGATGACGGCGTTTATAAGGGGAGGTGAGCCATCCATCAATGGGGCGTTTGCGAGTGACGGTTTTGCGGCTAAAAGTACATCAATCAATTGAAGTCCGGCTTCAGTGGTATCGGTAAGTACACGCATAAAAGCAGCAGATAGGTGCGGTTCAAGTTCAGCAATAGGGGTTTTGTCGAGAATGCGTCGAGCGTCTTTGATGCGTTTATCTTCAATCGCTTGCAAAAGCGGATGGATCGCCTGTTCTTGCTGCACGCTAGAATCTCCCCGAAATCGTTATCATTGAAAACCACGTATGGGCGGATTATAGCGTCTGAAGCTTAAGGAAAACTTAAGGAACAGGACAAAAGTGAATTTTTTCTTTTTCCCCCACACCCCCGCTGCCGCGCGCCCCTCTCCCACTGGGGTGGGAAGAGGGGCTAGGCACTGTTCGATGTTGTCATTTAATTTTTGAATATATAGAAAGTAGCAGACCGGGAGGAGTAACCCGGAAAGGTAGTGATCCGAACAAAAAGTTGACGGTAAAAAAATACTTAGCCCCTCTTCCCACCCCAGTGGGAGAGGGGCGCGCGGCAGCGGGGGTGTGGGAAACAATTCGAAGCTAAAGTAGCTTCCCTAACGCATCTTGGCTTCCTCGGATATAATCCATACTTCTGATTAATCCAGACATAAGAGAAGAGCTATGTTAGACGCTGTAGTTGAAGTTGCCGTTATAGGTGCCGGCGGACCTTCCGGACTTGCAAGTTGTAAAGAAGCAAAATCCCACGGTATAAAAGTGACGGGTTTTGAAAGCCTTGATCGCGTTGGTGGTCTGTGGTGCGCAGATTCTACTCCCACATCTTCTCGTGGATTTGCTCATAGTGGTTTAGAAACAAATATTTCGCGCATTTTATCTGTTTTTCCCGATTTCCCCTGGCCTAAAGGAACTCCTGTATTTCCTAATACACAAGATATGTTTAATTATTTAAATGCTTATGCTGAACATTTTGATCTCAAAAAAGATATTCAGTTCGAAAGTCGTGTCACTACAGTATCTCGGGAAGGTAATAAATGGCTTGTTGAATGGACAAAAAATAATATTCCATATAAAAAATATTTTGATGCAATAATCATTGCGACAGGAAAACAAAATAAACCCTGGCTTCCTGATTTTCAAGGATTGGATCAAATACCCAAAGAAAAAAAGATGCATAGCGCTGATTTTAAAAGTAGCGATGATTTTACAGGCGAGCGAGTGCTCATCGTTGGCGGATCCGTGAGTGGTACGTATACTGCTCAAGAAGTTGCTGATTCTGCAGTTGAAGTTATTCATTTGTCTCGAAAACCGCGTTGGATGATTTCCAGATATCTACCAGATTCGTCGGGAAGAATATTACCCTGGGATACTGCAGATACGTATAAAATGAATGCAACCACATTATCGCCAGATGAAAAATTTCAGAATTTTAGTGAAATATGTTCTCATCAACAAGAATTTCCAGAATTGAAAATGACTTCAGAAATACCTTTTGGAATGGTTTTCGTCGATGATTATCTTAAAAAAGTTAAAGAAAAAAGAATTACGCCTGTACGAGGCGAAATTGATTATTTTACGCGCGACAGCGCTGTGCTAAAAGATGGTCACGTAATTAAGTTTGATCGCGTTATATTCAGCACGGGTTATGAAACAACAGAGATGCCGTCTATTCTTCCAAAATCTATTTCAAGTAATCCAAATGAAAAAAAATTATATCTGTATATGTTTCCGCAAAATACTCAGCAAATCGTAATGATTGGATTGCATTACGCAAGTCGTTTTTCTCTTTTAGCTCAGCAAGCCGAATTCGCATGTTATATCCTAAGCGGCAAAGGGAAACTGCCCTCTGAAGAAGAAATGTCAGCAGATATGGAGAGGATCTTGGCGTTAGCGCCTGTAGATTATATGAATACATTGGCACGACTAACAGGATCATTTCTGGATATTGAGCAATTTGAGAAGGAAAATCCTCAATTGTGCAACAGACTCAAATCTTTTCCTTTTCTACCTTCGCAAAATAAATTAACTGGACCCTACCGTAATCCAACTGCTGCAACTGAAATAATTAATGATGCCTATGAATATCTGCGATCTGTTACAAAAGAAGACGAAGTAGGTTTAGCGGTAGAGGCTATCGTTGCGAATGCTGAGAGAGTGCAAAGACGAAACAGCAGTAATTATTCTAATCTAGAGGATAGAAGGGCAGAGGAAGTGACAGGTGTGGAAGAGAAAAAAGACGAACAGACGACACGCAGAGAATTTATTGAAAAATGTACACATTGGTTTACGAATAAAATTGAATATTCGGTGGGGCCTAATATTGGACTGTATAAATCGGTTGGTTCTGACGAGAACTTAGATCGCTATTGTGAGCAGATAAAAACAGCCGTAGCAGAGTTCAGATTTACTACGGCTTTTAAAATTACCCTAGAGTCAAAATTAGCCAGTGCGGTTGAGCAAGCTCTATTTGTCGCAATGATGTTTAAAAAATCACCGATGATAGATAAGCATTACCTCATGCTACACGTTGATACTCGACATGCTAGAGATGATTATTTACATTCTTTTTTAGTCCTTATTCCTCGAGATTCACGCTTTCTTAAACAGCATAATCAATTTAATAGTAAGGCCGGCACCGTGAACGGCAGTATATTTTCAAGCGAAAATGAGGGTATTCTTTTTGTTGATCCCTGGAGAAGGAAGGTTTTTGAACCCAGCGTAAATGCTTCGCAGCATCCGCTCGATTTTACACCGTCGATATCTTTTGCAGAAACACCGCTGTATTTTGAAAATATGGATCTATGCTACTTAGGTCTACAAAAAGAATTTAATGAACAAGAATTTAATGATTTATATTTCACATGCCTTTCTAAAGAAATGCTACGCCTAACCAGAAATTCACCACCGCTGACGGAAACGTTGAAAGCCGCCTTAAACTCAAAAGACTTTACTGTCGTTTTTCGCAAAGCGTCTGCCTCCCCAGATAATATTAAAGTAGTTGAACTGCTCTTAAAAAACCGAGAATTTTTGGGACTTGATATTCATGCAAAAGGTGAAACATCCGGCAACGCATTAGACATTGCCACTGCGAAAAAAAATGATGCCGCAATACAACTTCTTCGTAGTCACTTAATGCTGATGCCGCCACCGCGCACGCAAGATACACCAGCATCCGCTCAATCCCAACCCAGTGTGACCCCAACCGGAAATTTAAAGTAAATATATGAGAAGTGGATTTTTTACGTCTTATGGTCGGATGACCTGGAAAAACTCAAACACCGATAATGAGAGTTATCGGATCTAAAATGGGTGTCTATACTATATATATGTAGTTTAACCACACTAGCCTACAGTTCAGATAATCCTCCCTGAGGGACAGGTCATTATGGGTGAGGTGTAATTGAAACAATGGTTATATGATCTTTTCCAGGACCATAATACCAAAATATTCTATAAGCACAGGGCGTATTATTTTCAGCATACGCTTCAAATATTTCTCTTCCAAAAAGTCCGCTCAGTGATTCATATTTATGAGTTTTTAAACTAGGATGTTTTGGGTTTATTTCTAGATAAGCCAAAGCTTTTCTAACAGAGTTTAAACGTTTAAGTAAATCCTTTTGCTTCTCTAGGATTTTCAATTGCTCTTCTGCTTTTTGTGTAAAACGTAATTTGAATGACATATTCACTCATCTTTTATGAATTTTGAAAAACTTCCCAAGTCCCGTAATTTGCCTTCAGCGGCATCTTTAAGCCCACGCTTTACGGATTCAAGCGCCTCTTTGTTTTCAAATAACCATTTCTCTTTTTCAGGTATTTCGACGTAAGGCACAAGAATTATTTTGTTTGATTTATCTTTTGTTACAGAATACCCGCTGACGCCATCTGTTAAATGGCCTAACGTAATTCTGCCTTTTGCGTCTGGTCTAACCATCTTTGGCGTATGCATTTTAGTACCCCCCTATTTATATACCGTAAGTATAGCATATGTGGGAATTGGCACAAGTGGGATATCCCACCCTGGAACCCCTAAATAACAGCCTTCCAAGACGTATCGGGCTTAACTAAGGTTGCTTACGTTTGCTGCAGCATCCCGTGAGTACTTCACTCGCTTGGCGTATATAAGGACTCACAGCAGCGGTAAAAAACTGAAAGTATGTCGCTGCAGGTTTTGGATCAAGGATACGATGGCGTGCAATTTTAGTTTTCCATGCGGCAATAGATGCGTCTGGCAAATACATGTCGCGGCCATCAATGTTTTCACCGTTTGATAAACGTCTAAGAATAGTTTCATCTTTGGGCAAGAAACCTAATTTAAAATAAAATTGCCCGCTTTGGTTTGTAGAGGTTAATTCAACTTTTCCACCACGGCCGTTGTTTAAGCTATGTTCCACGGCAATCTGAATCAACATACTTCCCTGACGATAACGACCAGGAGTGATTAAGATCATTGAATTTATCGAGTTAATAAATAAATGTTCTGGGTATAAGCTTGTCACTAATTTTGCAGTGGAACCCGGATGGCGATCGTAACAATAAAAATGATCGAATGGTTTTGTGATGTTTGGCTCTGAAACACAGGTGTAATACAAATTAATCAGCGCAGGGGGTTGATGCAAATCGCGAGAATTAATCATTAACGCGCGTTTAAATTCAAACGTAGGCTGCCAGAAAACAGGTGCTCCTGTACCACTATCACCCGAAGGTTTAATAACATCTAGCTCATACAAATCCGAAAGGTCCTTTCGTTTTTTAGCCCCCTCCTCTTCATCGGCGGGTTGGTCGGAGAGGGCTTCTGGTCGTGCTAATACGCGTTGAGCGGCTAATTGTTCTGTAGATACTTTGTTTGGTATTTCTTCCACAACTCACCTATAGCGTAATGACTTATTTTAGTATACCAGCCAAACCTTAAGGTTTTCTTAAGGCTCGGTCATATTATAGACTTTATGCCTCGTTTTTCCGCGAGAATTAAAAGCTTTAATGCAGCACCACTAGGCTTTCTTTCTCCACGCTCCCACTGTTTGACAGCAGCAAGACTGACATTAATAATTTTCGCGAATACAGGTTGGCTTATTTTCGCGTGTTCACGAATAGATTTAATTTTTGACGCAGACAAGTCACGTACCTCGGATAAGCAAAGAGCATCGAATTCTCGCATTGTGATTAAATCCATAGCGCCTACATCATACAAATCTTTTGCCATTTCATGCGCAGCACGTAATAAACGTTTTTTTGTTTTATCCATCTTTTTCACCACTTTCTTCATAGCACACCTCAATTAATTTCATTTCACTCACCATCTTGTCCAAAAGAAATTCACTTAGACTTAAGTAATGATCAGCAAGTATTTTATAAGTTTCTACTTCTGCTTTATCTGTATTCTCTCTGTCACTTTTCGAAAATCCATAGATAAATATTATTCTTTCATTTTTCTTAAAAGCAATTACAGCTCTATGCCCGCCTCGTTTACCCTGCCCACTTCTTGCGATTCGCTTCTTTATTAAGCATCTACCTAAGTCAGCGTCAATCAATCCGGCTTGGATTTCTTGCACCGCATCGCACAGTTGTGCATTGATAACCCGTTCCTTTTTAGTCCATCGATGAAAAATCCTTGTTTTAAAAATTCTTATCATAATTCGCCCCTTAAGTATAATACACAGTATCCCATACGGCAAGCAGTACTTTAAGGCTCTAGGAGTAGTCAATAAACTGTTGTGAGATGAGTTTTCTGAAAAGTCGGAGGTATATTGGGGAAAGGTTGTAGCAAAATAGGCATGGTGAGTCGGGCGTAACTTTGATCATTATCTATCCTCGCAACGTTGTTATTACTAAGCGCGAGAATAATATAATATTTAAAATATAAAATATATTATTTATTAATAATAATTCTTAAGTTTTATTAACCACATACGGACCAATGGCCTGCATATTCATAACCCAGTGGAGAGCAACAAGTTTGATGTGTGGCGGGATTTTGCTGACACGTAAATGTAGATCCATGCCCTTCATCACCTAACTGATATTGACCGTTAATAATAGGCCCACATTGTTTTGCCCATGCAATAGAATATCTTGTTGGATTTTCTTGGTTATTCCATTTGCCAATACAATTTGTTCCCACATCACATCCCATATCTTTTGCAAAATCAGGAATTAATCTTTGTAAAAGCTGATCTTCAATTGCACTCGGCGGTTGTTCGTTATTATGTGTGCAATACGGAATGGATGCTGCATAACACAGTGTAGAAATACTCATCAGTGCGAAAATTAAAATAAATTTCATAAATTTACTTAACCTCTCTTAATTCAATGCCATTACCTTGCGGATCTTTTATATATATAGAATATCCCATACCCTGAGCACCATAACGCATGCCCTGCTCTGTGATAATAATATTATGTTGTTCGAGATATTTCGTCAGAGACTCCAGATCAAATGGCGAGATGCGTAAACAAAAATGGTCAAGATTGGGATTATTTTCAACGAGCGGATTATCGACTTCAACGAGATCAACTAAATTATCGCCCATACGAATTTGAGTGAGACGCAAAGCAGGTTGTTCTTTTTCAACCGTACCACCAAGAACATTACAATAAAATTCGAGCATTTGCTTAAAGCGATTTGTGCGCAAGACGATATGATCAATGCTTTTAATACTAAACACAGTGTTATCTCCTGTTTGTTGCTCTAGAGAGCAAGATGATATGCTTATCTCTAGTGACTTAAAAGAGGTCGAAACCATGGCTAAAATACTGATTAGCGGGTGTTTATTAGGGCAAAAAGTCCGTTATGATGGAAAAGATTGTCTACAATCGCATGCGGGGCTCCAAGCTGTTATCACAGCAGGTAATACCGTCTCTATTTGCCCTGAAATGGCGGGTGGTTTACCCACACCCAGACCCCCTGCTGAAATTGAATATGGCAAAACAGTCGATGATATCTTTACGGGTACTGGTAAAATTTTGACTGATCACGGACAGGATGTTACTGCTGAGTATCTACATGGCGCACAAAAAACGCTAGAATTAGCCATAAAACACGATGTTCACGTAGCCATTTTGAAAGCACGCAGTCCCTCATGCGGATCTAAACACGTGTATAATGGCAAACACACAGGCACGGTAATTGATGGCATGGGTGTAACAGCTGCGCTACTAATACAACATGGTATCCACGTTTTTGATGAAACAGAAATAGATCAAGCGCTTGAAGCTTATGTAAGTTCTACGAGGAAAATATGAGACTTATTACACTAAACATTTGGGGCGGGCACCTACACTCTCCCCTATTAGAATTTATTAAATCCCACCAAGATATTGATATTTTTTGTTTTCAAGAAGTCTATCATAACGCTCCCCATAAAATTTCTACCGAAGACAGAGAGAACCATCTACACATATTTTCAGAGTTACAAAATCATTTGCCTGATCACACAGCCTATTTTAGACCTGCGGTAGATAATATTTATGGCATTGCGATATTTGTTAAAAATACCATAAATATTATTAAAGAAGGCGAAGTGATTATTCATGAAAATTTAAAATATCTTGGCGCGGGACCCGCACATACGCGAAACTTGCAGTTTCTTGAGTGCTCTATAAATAATCAAGCTTATACCATTATGAATATTCACGGCTTGTGGAATGGCAAAGGAAAAACAGACAGCCCCGAAAGAATTTTGCAGTCTCAAAAAATTAGAGCATTTATGGATGGTGTTACTACACCCAAAATATTATGCGGCGATTTTAATTTAAATCCAGACACCGAAAGCTTAAAAATCCTCGAATCTAATATGACTAATTTAATTAAGCTTAATAAGATTACGTCTACGCGTTCCAGCTTTTATCCCAAAGACGGAAAATTTGCGGATTATATTATTACTTCACCCGAACTTAAAATTAATCAATTTTCTGTATTATCTCATGAAGTTTCTGACCATCTACCACTATTATTGGACTTTGCCTAACATGAAATCAACTCGCCCGCTTGGATTATTTGCAAGTACATCTCTCGTCATTGGAAACATGGTCGGCTCAGGAATTTTTTTACTTCCTGCAGCTCTCGCAAGTATTGGAAGTATTAGCTTATTAGGCTGGATTATTACCGCAGCGGGCTCTATTTTATTAGCCACTATATTTGGCAAACTAAGCCGACGACTTCCACTGACAGGTGGACTGTACGCATACTGCAGACATGAGCTGGGAAATTTCAGTGGTTACCAAGTCGGCATTTTTTATTTATTAGGTAATATTATTGGCGATGCCGCAACCGTTGTTGCTCTACTGGCGTATCTTACTGTATTTGTGCCCATCATAAATACTAATCATATCTTAGCTTTTTTAATTGGCTCGGGAATTATCTGGCTTATAGCGCTGTTAAATATTATGGGCATTAAAGAAGTAAAAGTAGTCCAAGTGATTACGACTATTATTAAAATCATTCCTATAATATTAGTCTCTATCGTTGGCTTATTTCATATTCATATCGCTAATTTAGGTTATTTTAATATTTCCGGTCAGACCAATATGGTCGCATTAGCCAATGCAGCGATGTTAACATTTTTTGCTTTTGCAGGATTAGAATCTTCTACTATTCCCGCGGAAAATATAAAAAAACCTGAAGTGAATATTGCTCGCTCGACAATATGGGGAACTGTAATTACCGCTGTAATTTATATATTAAGTACGGTTGCTATTATGGGAATGTTTGTGCCGGCGATATTAGCGAAAGATCCCGCGCTATTTGCATCTGCAGGAAGAATTATTTTTGGTAGTCTGACTGATCAAATATTTGCAGTCGCTGCAATAATAGCCTGTTTTTCGACGATAACGGGATTTCTTTTTATTACAAGCCAAGCAGCGATGGCGGTTTCACGAGATGGATTATTGCCCCGCTTTCTTTCTAAGTTAACCAAAAATAATACGCCTTACTGGGCGGTTATTTTTTCTTCAGCCATCATGACTGTATTATTAGGCATGAATTACTCGGCTTTATTAACTTCGCAATTTACGTTATTAATTACTTTATCTAATTTATGTATATTAATACCGTATTTATATACTGTGCTGTCAGCCATGAGAGTAATTAAGAAATCTGAAAAATTAGGCGCGATGATTATTGCCCTTTTAGCGTGTGTGTATATTTTATTTGCCATCATAGGCTCAGGCAAAGATGTCATTTTCTATGGGATAGTCTTGCTGTTCATCATAACGCCGTTTTATGCGTTTGCTTCTAGCAAGAGTTGATACGCTTTGTATTCATCATAACAAGCCGTGTATTGGTCAATAATTCCTGCTTTTAATTCTTGTGCTATAGCTTTTTTATAATCATCCAATAAGGGATGCAGTTTTTTAGATTTTATAAATTTCTTGGCATCATCCAGATTAAAGAAACTAAAGTCTGCTGCTGTTTCGTTAAAATAAGCCTCACCTATTTTAATAGAAGCCAGTTTTTCGCCGCGATAAAAATATCCCAGTAGTTGTAAGAGTTTTATAACGACGGGATCATGCGTAAATATTTCTATTTTCTTAATGTCTGATTTATATAATTTGAGTGAAATTTTTCTCATATAATCCGCGGCGCGATTTAAGTCTTTTATGTTCTGCGGCGGTATAGTTAAAAAAGCAATATGTTTCAGAACAGCTGTGCCTCGTATTATTTTATATTTTATCGGCAGGGGTTTATTGTTGCTTTTGAGTGAAGGAGCAATATGGTCAAATGCTAAATGAACGGGATTTAAAATTTTCTTGTCTAAAATACGCGATACGAAACGCTCATATAGCACATGATCTTTTCTGTATAACCAGCCGGGAAATATCGCTTCAACTGTAAAGCCTTGTCTTTCGGCTAAGCCAAACGCAGCCATGTTACCTTCAGATTGCGTGAATTCTATGCGTTTAATATGTTTTTTCTTTTTAATGAGTTTAAAGCATAAGTCATAAAGTTTAGCTCCATACCCTTTTCCAAGATAATCTTTATGAACAGCTGTTGAATAATATCCAGCGATGTGTGAACGATTGCCTTTTTCGAATATTAAGCGATTTACTGCAACAATAATTTCTTTATTTTTAATCTTATCGACTAAGAGATATATCTGGCTAGAAGTAGATAATTTTTTATAAAACAATTTAAATTTAGCAAAACTCATTTTTTCGAAAGACATATATTGAAGAACATGCGGCTGCATCCAGATTTCCCAGAGGGCTTTCATGTCTTTTGATGTGGCTAAGCGAAGTAGTGGGTAGGTCATTGGAGAATTGTAGCAGTAGGACGACAAGAATGTCGCCCCTACGTGCCAAATAGTATATCTCTACAAAGTATCATAAGAACGAGATTTTTCTCGTCCCGAGGTGATACCTCTTGTAAACTACCCCATCTAAGTCCCGTTACGAGAACCTAAAAATGAATGAACTTAATGAACTTTACGCAGAAACCAGCCGTGCAGAAATAGAACGAGATTACGATGCACAACAACTTAGGTTAATTATAATAAAAGAGATGCCATCACCTGATTATAATATTGAACCTAACGCTTCCAGTCTTCCTACGGTTACTTTAACCAGTCAAAATCAACGAGCCGAGCAACAAGACAGAGCCGGTGCTCGCCGCATTCCAATAAAATGCCCCGCCACTGTTCTTGAAGCAAAAGAAGTCTTAGAAGAAGTTATAAAACTTCTGGCCAAGCATACGGATAAAAATATTCCTGGTTCGACACTCGTCGCCAGTATCGCCTGGATTGAAAACGCTCGTTGGCTTCATGAGGGCGCACAGGTTGTTCATGTTTTAACTGCAAATTTAGGTGACAGCCGTGCAATGGCTTGCAGAACATTTGCTGAAACCACTGACGAAGCACTCACGCGTTTAACCTGTGAACATATATTAAGCCGGGAACATGAAAAACATGAATTAGAACGTCGAGGCTTTACCTTGAAAAAAATATCCGCGACAGAAACGCATATTTTTTTGGGTGAAACACTTGTTGCCAGACAGCTTGTTACAAATGAAGGTACGTACAATTATCCTTTCATGCAAATTCAACCTGGCTTAAACATGACACGCTCACTGGGTGATGCGGGTTTACATCAGTCTCCGTTTTTTAGCCGAATACCCAGCTTTTCTCTTGCTTCATTTGAGATAGGCGAGGAAAAAGAAAAAGACATTTATTTAATAACAGTGAGTGATGGCATTACCGGTTCGATGGCTGACGAAGACGTTGCTGAAGTGATAATGTTTGGTGGAGATAAAACTTTCACAGAAGCAGCGAAAACCATTGCAAAAAAGGCAAAAATTCGTGGGGCTCATGATAATCTTTCCGTTGTGATCACAGGTCTTCATAATCTTTTAGCAGGAGAAGTGTTATTGCAATTTGTCGCTGATGGTCATGGCGGTTCAGAAACGTCACAATTTGTTGCAGATAATATTGAAACTATTTTTCGTTATGTGATGCTGAAAAAAAGATTAACGCCCTGCCAGCTCATTTTTTTCAATAAAACGATTGCCCAAACAGAATCAGGTGCTATCCCGTACTCAACAGCAGTCAGCACTATAGAATATTATGTAACACAAGAGCTGTCTCATAAAACAATACTCGAAGATAAAAAATATGATGTTTTTAGAAATATTATAGGCAAATATCTGAAAAAAGCCCGCGCAGAAAAAATCACGTACTACGAAGCGTTATATAAAACATTGTCGAAATTATATAAACATTTTGGCGAAGATAGTCGCATTAAAGATTTATTAGATAGCCATAGAACTGATCAAAATATTAGCCTAGTAAAAACAGAGGCGACAATATTTGAAATGATTACTGAGCTACACAAAGCGCAATGCAACCAATCGGGAAAAAGACCGTATCCGGGTTTTGATTATATTGACCCGGCTTTAGTGCCTACTCAAAAAAGATCATCCCAACCGACGCAATCAGGGCCGCAGCCATACTAAAATTAAAAATACGTCGATGATTATCTGTTTTTAAGTATTTCTTTAAATTAGCGCCCATGAATAACCATAGACCACAGCATGGCAGACTAACCAAGAAAAACATAATGCTCATATACACCGCACTTAAGTAATAATTTGAAGACAGGGTATAAATAGAAATTGCACTGATTGCCATCAGCCATGCTTTAGGATTAACCCATTGAAACATAACCGCCTGAATAAATGTAAACGGACTGTCGTCATTAATTTTATCTGAGCCATTTGTTGAATTGATTATTTTATAAGCGAGATATAATAAATATGCAGAGCCTAATAATTTCAAAATATGTTTAATAATGGCGAATTTCGTAAAAACAACGCCAAATCCTAGGGCCAAGACTAAAAACATCAACGGGAAACCGAGAGAAACGCCCATAAAATGCGGAAGGCTACGTCGAGGACCATAATTTAATCCTGAACTCATCAGCATAAAATTATTAGGCCCGGGTGTGAACATTGTAGAAATGGCGAATAATAATACGGGGAGAAAATTTTGCATTTATTTACTACTCCTTTTGTACAAGTTTTCCCTTCTCCTGTTTCCAGGAGAGGGTCCGCGTAGCGGGGGTGAGGTTATAAAGGCTTTTTCCTTAATGTTTTAATCTTACTACGCTGCTTCTTATCATCAAGCATTTTCTGCTTGGCTTTACGTGAACGGCGACGTTTTTGACGGCGTATTTTTTCACTGGCTTTACGCCGTTCTGTTTTTTCATGCAAAATTTGCTCGGTATATTTCTCACATAATCTTCGGCGCGCATAAAGCCTATTATCATCGCGAGAACGCGATTCTTGGCACTTAATTTCAATACCGCTGGGAAGATGTTTAAGATATACCGTTGAGGCTGTTTTATGCAGGTTTTGACCGCCAGAACCAGACCCCAAGATAAACTTTTCTTGAAGATCAGTCTCAAAAATGCCCAGTTTGTGCATTTGAGCTCTCAATTCATCCCATTTTTTCACTTGCATTTGAACACCTCTGGACACTAGTATAGCTTTCTTTATGTAGTTCACCAGGGGTGCTTTAACCGGCTGAGAAATACCCTTATAACCTGCACTGGATAATTCCTGCGGAGGAAGAGTGATAAAACAGCTTAAACTCTGTCTTGTGACAGATAAATATGATTCCCGCTTTATTCAAGATGCCATCGCTGGTGGCGTGACCTGTATTCAATATCGAGATAAAGCCAAAAATATTGATGAATTATTTTCAGCAGCACAGTGTCTCAAAATTTTATTATCACCACATAAAATCCCCTTAATTATTAACGACAATGTCGAGCTGGCAAAATTAGTTGACGCTGATGGTGTGCACTTAGGCCAATCTGATCTGTCTATATCTGTAGATACAGCAAGAAAATTATTGGGCCCCACTAAAATAATAGGCTTATCTATAGAAAATCTCGCTCAACTTGAAGAAGCCAATCAATTAAACAGCATTAATTACGTCGCTGCGAGTGCCCTCTTTCCTACGCCCTCTAAAACAAATTGCAAAAACTATTGGGGATTAGAGGGCCTAAAACAATTTGTTCACATTTCAAAACACCCTGTGATTACCATTGGCGGTATTAATATATCCAATATAAATTCTGTTATGCAGTGCGGCGTCATCGGCGTTGCGGTTATTAGTGCCATTCAAGATAGCCCTAATACTAAACACGCTGCTCAAGATTTAATTTGCCAAATTAATACAGGAGAAAATTATGCGCGATAAAATTAAATCTCAAAATCCTTTAATTTTAAATATTACCAATCATGTCACCATGGAGTTTATTGCCAACGGATTATTATCCCTAGGAGCCTCGCCTATCATGAGCTTGGCCCAACAAGAATCGGAAGATTTAATTAACATGGCCAGTGCTGTCATGATTAATATCGGGACCCTCGATGATAATTTTATGGTTTTAGCCAATAAAACAGCCAAGACAGCCAATCAATTTGGCAAGCCCATTATAGTAGATCCCGTCGGTGCAGGTGCCAGTAAATATCGCACTGAAAATAGCTTGGCATTATTAAATAATTATAAAATAGATATCCTCAAGGGTAATGCCAGTGAAATTCTGGCACTGTCGGGTTTGAATATTATTACCAAAGGCGTAGACAGTACGGCAGATAGTCAATATGCCATCGACGCAGGGCAATTATTATCGCAAAAATATCAATGTGCTGTCGTCATCAGCGGCAAGACAGATATTGTTATTGATCACCATGAGATTAATTTATCGCATTACGGTTCGCCGCTGATGACGCGTATTGTCGGCACCGGATGTTTATTATCAGCAGTAGTGGCTGCATTTCGTGCAGTTGAAGCTAATCGTTTTATGGCGTGCAAAGAAGCTGTTATGTTTTATGGTATTTGCGGAGAATTTGCGGCACATAAAACTAAAATTCCTAGTCATTTTAAAAATTACTTTTTGGAGGCATTACATGCCAATACTTTCTCCCCCGTGTGTGCTTAGCATTGCTGGAACCGATCCGTCGGGTGGTGCTGGAATACAAGCAGATATTAAAGCTATTTCTGCCACAGGAAGTTATGCGGCGTCGGTAATTACTGCATTGGTTGCACAAAATACTCAAACCGTTGAGGCGATATTTGAAATTACGCCCGAATTTTTATCTCAGCAATTAACATCTGTTTTTGATGATCTGGATATTAAAGCCATAAAACTAGGCATGTTACATAATCCAGCTGTTATAGAAACTGTATATACATACTTAAAAGAGTATAAAGGCTTTATAGTTCTAGATCCTGTGATGGTCGCTAAAAACGGTTCAGAGTTATTACAGCCAGAAATTATAGATTTATTAAAGCAATATTTATTACCCCTCGCAACGGTTATTACCCCCAATATTCCCGAAGCAGAAAAATTATTGGGTGCTAAAATTAATTCTTATGAAGATATGGAATCCGCCGCAAAAGAATTATCTCTAAAATATAATACTAATACTCTTATTAAGGGCGGGCATTTTAATCTAGAAAACAGCTCAGATGTTTTATGTTTAAAAAATAATGCTATTAATAATCTTAATAATATTAACTGGCTTCATGCTAAAAAAATTAATACCAAAAATACTCATGGCACAGGCTGCACACTCTCTTCTGCGATAGCCTCTTATTTAGCCCAGGGTTTTGATTTAATCGAAGCTGTAAAACTTGCTAAAGATTATTTAACTCACGCTATCTTATCCGGCAGTAAATTTAATATTGGCCAGGGATTTGGGCCAGTTGACCATTTTTATTACTTGCGAGATAAACACGAGAAATGCGAAAAATACGAGAAAAACGATGACCTTCGAAAAGATACGAAAACTAGCACAGCCTTCACTTAAACACGTTCTTGAACATCCGTTTAATACAGAATTATTTGCTGGTAGTTTATGCCACGCTAAGTTTAAGTATTTTCTAGAACAAGATTTGTATTATTTAAATAACTATAGCCAAGCGTTATTGCGCGTTTCTCAGCGATTAACTTCTTCAAGACATAAATTAGCTTTTGAGCGATTTGCACATGATACCGTCAAGGCAGAACAAAAAATCCATCAGCAATTTGGCATAGAACAAGCGAGTATTATTTGCGAGCCTATTCTTAATTATGTTTCTCATCTTGAGCGCCATACAAAATATGCGCCTGTGGAAATAGCGATTGCGAGTTTAGTTCCTTGCTTTTGGTTATATAAAGAATTAGGTCAGCATATGGCGATTGTTCAAACTGAAAAAGATCACCCCTATATTTCTTGGGTGACCAGTTACGCGTGCCCTGGATTTCATGCCGATACAGAAGAAATGATTGCGATTATGGAAGACGTCAAAAATACGGCAAGAGAAGAACATATGAAAAAAGCTTTTCTAGAATCTATTCATCATGAACTTTTATTCTGGGAGGAAGTGTATGCTTACACTCCTCCCAGATATATGATGCGCAGACGCTGAAAATTGATTACATCACTGAACATCCTCTTGATGCAGGCTTAGAACTTCTGGAACCAGAATTATCTAACAATGGCTCTTGCTCTCGTCTCTCGTCATCAGTTTCCAATTGTCCTCTTGATGAACCAGCATTTAAATCATCACCAAGCTCTATAACAACATCATAACTTTGTGAAAAAGCTTGTGCATCTCCTGCAGGATTTGCCTGAGGTAAACGTTCAGAAACTTCTGCAAGAGTACGATGCGCTCTGAACAATCCTAATCGTTGTAAAACAACAGTGGCTTCGATACGCGCCGGTCCTACTCTGGCTCCCACTGAAAGAGGACAGAATTGTAGTAGTTTTTTCATGAAAATAGTGTAACAAGGATCTTCTTCCATAACGGGCATCAAACTCAAATAAAAATCTCGCATTTGCTTCAAATGTTCTTCGGGGATGCCACGCAAAAGATTTACGTCAAGATTACGTTCCCCTAAAGCTTTATAGATCGCTCTGAAATCGTCCTGTATTGGATTCACAGGAAAGCCTTTAATTAATTGCTGTTTTGTTTCATTAAAACGCACCAGTATTTGCTCAGTCGAAGAAATTAATTCATCAAGATCCTGAATAAATGCTTCATCATTAAATTCGCTTGATTTTAAAAAATAGGCTCGCATATCTTCCAAAACATGACGCGGAACATCTCTCAATAATTCAATGCTGTATTCATCACGCACTAAAGCATTATAGATAGGCTCGTAAAATCTTTTTTTGTCATTTTCCGCGAGATCTTCATATGAATTATCATTATGCTTTTTGATTAATTCACGCAATGCTGTTCCAAAGCTTTCAAGCACAATAATTTTTTTCAATTCTTGCACTACAGTCACAAGATTTTGCAATGTAGAATTTGTGTCAAACGCATCTTCAGGAACTTTATTTCCATTCGCTACATATAAATCATACGCCCACAAATCGAACCCTTTCTCGAGTTCCACCCAACACGGCCTGACTTCACCCGGAGTCGCAAACGCAGCCGTAACTGCCATAATTCCGACATAGCCCAGTCCTTTTAAGACGCGCTTCCACACAGCAAGTGTATTATGTTCATCGTCAATAAATCCTTCAGTAATTTGTATCGCAGCCGATGCATAATTAAGCGTGTGTGACGCAAAATCGCCGTATTTGAGATAAACAAACAGAAGTTTTAATGCAGGTGACCAAGGAACTTTTGGAATTTCACGACCACTTTCAAGGTAACGCTTTGCTTCCTGCGTCAAAGGTTGATAGCGGCGATTTAAATAAAGATGTGTACCAGCTGCCGCAACAGAAAGTGACACGCCTAAAACAGAACCCAGCGTGATTGACCATATATCCATGTCATACCATGCAGCGTTGAGTCCTGAGATGGCTTGAAACGTTTGCGCAAGGGTTATACTGTTGAGAAATCCGTACAGGGTTTCCATGATCATAGTATTACGTGATAACGCATCCACAGAACTATGAGGATGCTGATCTCCTTGAGCATGATCTTCAGCATCGCCGTGAGCATGATTGTGGCTATGGCTGTGACTATGGCCGTGAGCACGTGCAAGTACTGCATCTCTCACTTTTTGCTTTAAGACATTATCTGTAAATAACTCGAGGAATTTTTCAAGTTCTGCATCTGCATTATCAGCAGTACGCTCATCAACAAGAGGTACAGCTTCTAAATCTGGATGTTGTGCGTGATCATGTTGGTGCTCATGATCATGGGCATGACCGTGGTCGTGGCCATGTTGTTTTTGATAGTCTTGTTCGTCCATAGCGCTCCCCTTCTTGTCTTGACTTTTTTAAAAGAGCGGGGAGTATAACACTATTTTTTATCTTTCTTCCTAGCTTTTTTTACGGGTTTGTGCTTTGGCTTCGCTTTGGGCTTTGCTTTGGGTTTCGATTTCGCTTTCGGCTTTGGCGGAGATTTTGCTTTTGCCGGCTTAGCTTGTTTAACAATGTCTGTTTTAACTTCTTTTTTAGTCTCTATTATTACTTCTTTAATAATCTCTTTTTTGGCTTCTTTTACGGGATTTTCGTGCTTTTCTGGTTTTTCATGTTTAACTAACTTGTCGAGGTTTTCTTCCTGCGTAACTTTTAAAAGTAGCGCGGCTTTACGCTTCTTTTCATCATCCAAATAATCTAACTCATCTTGGATCCGCTTCATTTCAAAGTAGTCCTCAAGACGATGGCGTGCTTTTAGTGCCGCCACTTTTTTTCTAACGATAGTCGGTTTGCCCTCTTCGTCTGGAATAATCACTTCATCTGAAATGATTTCTTCAGGCTCCAGAGCATCCGCTGCTTCCTCTGTTAAGGTTTCATCGGCAATCTCAGTTGTATCTTCCTCGTTCGTCTTCGCCATCACTCTACTCCACGCAATTGCTGACTGCAGTTAATTTGAAAGTATTGCTCATCGTCTAAACGTAATGCTGTCAGAGAATTTCCCCAACAACAACCTGTATCTAATGCATATATATTCTTCGTATCTGCTTTGCCCTTCAGAGACGCCCAGTGACCAAAAATGATTTTATCGTCCTTGGTTTTGCGCGTTGAAACAGAAAACCACGGGTAAAATCCTTTGGGTTGTGCACCAATGGGGCCCTTGTACGCTAAATTTAAATTTCCTTTTTTATCAACGTATCTCATACGTGTGCAGTAATTAACTATTGCTCTTAGTGGATGATCTGAATCATTGTCACCGTACATGTGCACCAAAAAATCACGGTAGTTTTTACCTTGGAGTATTATTTCGAATTCACGACTACAGTCAAGCGCTTCTTTCAAACTCCATTGTGGCGCCAATCCTGCATGGACCATGGTATATTTTAATTTAGGATCATGGTGAATTAAAGAAAAATGCCGAACAAATTCAAATAACGCTTCAGCATCAGGCGCTGATAAAAGATCATGAAAAGTATCTTTTTTTCGAATGGGCTCACAATTACTCGCAACAGCAAGATAATGCAAATCATGATTGCCCAAAACGCACACCGCTGATTTTCCTAAGCTTTTCACAAAACGCAAAACATCGAGCGATTTTTTGCCGCGGTTAATTAAATCTCCCGCGAACCACACCACATCTTTTTGGGGATTAAATTCGATGAGCGACAATAAATCCAATAATTCATCGTAACATCCCTGCACATCACCTATGGCGTATGTAGACATACATTATCGCTTAATATTATAGGGTGTAGGTGTGTGGGGCTGTAGATGTTCTTGCGCTTTTTGCTGCATATCCTGCTGCGATTGTTGTTGCGCTAATTGTTGTGCTGGCGTTAAAGGCGCGACTTGACCTTGTGGAGTAGCACCCGGCATTCCCATTGCAATCGGTGGAGGCCCTCCATTCGGAAAGGCAATATAGGGATTAATTTTCATGGATTCCAAACCCATTTGACCGGTTTGTTGTGCAAACGCGACAGGATTTGAAATAGCTTGCGTAACACCTTGTGATTTGAGTGTGTCATGCACTTGCTGAGCCGTCACACCCAAATTTTTATTGTCGGATATAAATTTATTGATCACGGCTTCCGTAATTAATGCGCCATCCGTCGTATTTTGTACGGTTGTTTTATGTTGCTTATCTTGAGTCTCAAGCCATTTTATAAAACGATCAACGACAGATTTAGGATCCGTCTTCATTTCTTTTGCGAGACTTTTGAGTTTATCTGACTGTGAAATCATGGCTGCGCCAAATAATGCATCTTTACTTAATTTTGAATCTTTTGCGTCTTTTGAATCTTTTGAGACAATGGCTTTCTCAGCATGTTCATTGAGCATTTTTTCACCCAATTCTTTTTGACGTTTTTGGGCATCTTTTTTCTCTTTCAGTATTTTATTAATCAGCGCTATCGTTTGCGGTGGTAACCCCGAACGAAATACTTTTCGATCAGTGAAATAGCTTTCTATAATTTGTGCATCAGCAAGAGGAATAACTTTGAGCCATCCCATTTCGCGCTGATCATCGCTTAATAATCCTAGCCACGCTTGCAAGACTTCTTCATTGCTGGCAAGCCAATTAAATCCATCGGCAGGCATAATTTGACGCGCTAAAAGTGGCGTAACTTGCCACCGCAAATGATCGTTGGGATGGTCATTGAAACCAAAAACATAATGCGTTGTTTTATCTTTGATTTGCATAGGTCCCGCATAAGGGTCCCAGGCGTGAACAATATTTCCCGCTTCATCGGTTAAACTCACAACATGATGCGTGGAAATTTTACCCACATCCAATAATAAAGACGCCGTAAAAATAGCATAGACCCAAAGCATCTCATCTTCAGAAACAGAGGATAATGTCGATCCTTCGGGTAATAAATACGTTCGGGCTAAAAATAAAGAAAGCGCTGCGCGTTCAAGCGCATGATCAATCATTCCACCCAGAGAAGCATAAAAACTTCGTTCTGTTTCAGGAAGATTTTGAACAAAATTAGCGAAGTTATGAACAACACTTAAAAATATTTTATCGTATTCGTCATCCGGTAAACTGAGCAGCGTGCGAATATCCGTTAAATTTTGTTGTCTTTTTTCACTGGAGAGTAAATCTTGTGGGGTTAAAATAGGCGTCGCATTTTTTTGTAACGCTATTTTATCGCTGAGAGGTTTTTCCTTCAGCTTGTTCATTAAATCATACATTCCCTTAAACATATTTACGCTCCGAGGCTAAAAAATTAGATAGTTTTTCAAAGTCTTGTACGGACAATTCACCCGGTCTGCTTTTAGGCGAAATACTACAGCTTTCTAACATGGACTCTGTAAAATATTTGCCTAATGCATGACGCAAGGTTTTGCGTCGATATTGAAACGCTTCCCGCACAATATCACTAAAAATAGCATAATCAAGTATGGGTGCGGGAACCTTGGGAATCAAGCGAATAACAGCGGATTCTACTTTTGGCGGAGGATTAAACGCCGTTGGAGGCACGTCAAAAAGCAGCTCTGCTTCAAAATCATGCTGAAGCATGACGGATAATCTTCCATAATCAGCGGTGTTGGGTTCAGCACAGATTCTGTCTACCATTTCTTTTTGTAACATAAAGACCATTTCTGATATATGGCTTTTAAAATTTAATAAATAAAATAATAGGGGCGTAGAAATATTATAGGGCAAGTTGCCAATGATTTTTAAGTTGGGCGGTAAAGATAAAAAATCAAAATCTAAAACATCCGCTTGTATAAGCCTAAAAGATTTATAATAAGCGGTTGATCGCTTGAGGCTGTTAATTAAATCCCTATCTATTTCTATAGCGATGAGTGCAGGATGCACGGATAATAATGGAAAAGTTAACGCGCCCTTACCGGGTCCTATTTCAACAATGGTATCTTTTTTACGCGGCGAAACTGCGTCGATAATTTGATGAATAATTCCATCATCATTTAAAAAATGCTGGCCAAATCGTTTACGGGGTTTTGTCATAAATTAACTCAACTGTTTTGGCAAAAACATATTCTAGATTACTGGCATCTGCTTTTCCGGTTCCGGCTAATGCTATAGCAGTGCCATGATCAACCGATGTTCTTAAGAACGGCAAGCCCAGTGTTATATTCACTGCTGTTTTAAAGTCATGTGATTTTAATACAGCCAGGCCCTGATCATGGTACATCGCAATCACCGCATCAAAATCTTTAAGATTTTTTTTATAAAATAAACTATCAGCGGAATACGGTCCGGATAGAAATTTTAATTTTTTTTGTAATTGTTTAATAACAGGGTTAATAATTTTAATTTCTTCATCACCCAAGTATCCCCCCTCGCCTGCATGGGGATTTAAGCCGCATACAGCAATACGACTTGAATGAATAAAATCAGCGACAGTATTAATTACAGCAGCCAGTCTTTTTGAAGTGATATATTCTGGAATATGTTTAAGAGCAATATGGTCCGTTACTAAAGCAATTTTAAAATTGGGGCTTATAAAAAACATGACGGGTTCTTTTGTTTTAGTCAGCTTTGCTAAATATTGCGTATGTCCCGTAAATTCAAATCCCGCTTGATTAATCATGGATTTATTGACTGGCCCTGTAATTAACGCAGCGGCTTTATTTGACAAACATAATTCTGAAGCTAGATCTAGGCAATCTAATACATATCTGTTTGATAATTTAACGGGATAAACAAGCTTAGTATCAAAATCTAGATTTAACTGCTTAGCGCGTTTTTTCAAACTGTCAGGGTCAGCGATTATCATATAGGGATAATTTAATTTTTTTTGTGAGAGCTTTATAACAATATCAGGCCCAATACCTGATGGCTCGCCGGGTGTAATTACAATCGGACGTTTAGTTATTTGTAATTTTGACATAAGCCTGTGAGCGAAGTTGTTCAAGCCATGTTTTCATGGCATTAGGAAATTTTTTCTGAAGAAGCATTAATCGCGCTTTTTTATCTAAATCACTCTTCACGCCTCTTTTAAGAAGCTGTGCTTTTGCTTGATCGATTTCTGCGTCTGTTAATTTAATGGTAGGTATCACTTGTGTTTGTGTGACTTGACTCAAAATCATCTCGTTACGAATTTGATTTTTATAATCACTGAAACTCATATTGTGTTGCTCAATGGCTGATTTAAGTTGTGCGACCGTAAGATGATTCTTCGCGGCGATTTGTGCAATCGTTTGATCGACTTGTTTATCACTGACCGTAATATTTGCTTTTTTGGCAAGTTGTAATTGCAATTTCATATCAATTAATTTATCTAAGACTTGTTTGCGTAACACGCTGTCACTTGGAATCGGTTGTTTCATGGCTAATAATTGATTTTTGGCGACGTCCATTTGCTGGTTAAGCTCGTTTTGTGTAACAGGCTCTGAATTCACAACAGCAATGACTTTATCTATTGTCTCTGCGTTTACCGCTGTTTGAAAACAGACCACTAAAAACAAACTTATAAAAAAACTTCTCAAAAATAGTTTAAATTTTGCCATTATTGCTTCACCCCTAATTGGATTGCGAGATAAGTGCGGTTAAATCATATAACTCACGCACAGCGACATAAAACATAATAAAACTTAGATTAGTTGCACTGCGCATATTCGCAAGGATGGCTAACCAACGTTCAATCAACGGTTCAAAATGGGCGAGCCACGCACCAAAACGTTTATCAAGATTTTTAATCTCTTGATTACGTTGCAAGATGCTAATAGTAATAACGCGTTGTTGAACATCTAAATCATCTCGAAGAGAAGCACGCGCAATACTATCCCAATAATCTTCTGTGGCATTCGCATTTAATTGATCTCTGAACCACGCCAGTTCTAATTTAGCACCCACGGCAAAAAAGACTTTGGCGGATTCGACTAAATCAAATTTATATTGCGTTGCCAAATCAACAATATTTAACGCCGTATACATAGCACGACATCCTGCAATGCGGGAAGCAATTGCAGGTGATAACCCTACTTGAACAAATTGCTGCGTGAGGTTGTCCATGTATTCTTTGGTGACACCCACCATGAGTGATGGAATTACATCGATAATTTTATTCACGCCTGGACCAAAATAACTGATGCATTCTTTGACATCTAGCTGAATACGTCGATTTCTCAGCAACCAACGCGTTGCGCGTCGTAAAAGCCGCTTAACATGAAGCAGCATTTCAATTTGAATATCAGCCGAAACTTGTTGATCTAAGCCGTTGACTAAATCATACAGTTCTTCAACTTTAAATATTTCAGCCGCTGCACTGCACGCGCGTACAATTTCTGCAACACTCGTGCCGGTTTCATCTTGCATGCGGTAGACAAAAACAGCGCCCATTTGATTGACTAAATTACTGCTGAGTTGGGTTGCAATAATTTCTCGATGTAGTCGATGAACCATTATTTGTGAAGAATATTTTTTTTGTAGCATAGCCGGAAAAGCCGTAGTGATAATATGTTTTAGAAAGCCATCTTCCGGAAGATCAGAGGCGAGAATATCTGCTTTTAAATTAATTTTGCTATATGAGAGCAACACAGCTAATTCTGGTCGCGTTAATGAAATATTTTGAATCTTGCGTTCAACCAATTCTTTATCTGAAGGCAAAAACTCTAATTGTCTGTCTATCAAACCTGCTTTTTCTTGATCGCCTAAATAACGTCGATACAATTCAGCATGCGTTTTAGCGTGAACATGCGCAAGACTAATGGCCAACGCTTGCTGATAATTGTCATTCAATACCAGTTCAGCAATTTCACTGGTCATTTCTGCTAATAATTTATTGCGTTGTTTCTCAGTCAGATCATTTTTGGCGACGACTTCATTCAGTAAAATTTTAATATTCACTTCGTGATCAGAGCAATCTACACCGCCGGAATTATCAATAAAGTCTGTATTACATCTACCGCCGTGAAGAGAATATTCTACGCGACCTAATTGAGAGCACCCTAAATTCCCCCCCTCGCCTATTACCTTTGCGCGTATTTCGGCGCCATTGACACGCACAAAATCATTGGTTCTATCACCAATATCCACATTGCGTTCAAATGTCGCTTTAACATAGGTTCCAATTCCACCGTTCCATAATAAATCAACCGCTGACGTCAAAATAACTTTGATTAAATCATTGGGCGTAATCTGGTCGACGTCTAATCCAAATAATTTTTTAATTTCGGGTGTTAATATTATGGACTTTGCGCTTCGTTTAAAAACGCCGCCGCCCGTTGAAATTAATTTCGCATCATAATCTTCCCAAGAAGAACGGGGTAATTCAAACATGCGGGCACGTTCAGCAAAGCTTTTCTTCGCATCTGGATTGGGATCAATAAAAATATCGCGGTGATCAAACGCAGCGAGTAATTTTATATGCTCTGAACGCAACATACCGTTTCCAAATACATCACCACTCATGTCACCAATTCCTACAACAGAAAAATCGGTATTTTGAATATCAATGCCCATTTCACGAAAATGACGTTGTACCGATTCCCATGCGCCCCGTGCAGTAATGGCCATTTTTTTATGGTCATAGCCTGCAGAACCACCTGACGCAAATGCATCACCTAACCAAAAGTTATATTCTTTTGAGATGCTATTAGCGATATCTGAAAAAGAAGCAGTGCCTTTATCTGCGGCGACGACTAAATAGGGATCGTTATCATCGTAGCAAATCACTTCTTGAGGTGGCGCAATTTTGCCTTCGATAAAATTATCGGTGAGATCCAGCATGCCTCGCATAAAGTTTTTATAGCATTCTATTACTTCTGCCATAATTTCTTCACGACTGCCATTTGCCGGGAGACATTTGGGAATAAATCCACCTTTTGCACCCGATGGAACAATCACAGAATTTTTGACTTTTTGTGCTTTCATTAACCCTAATATTTCTGTTCTAAAATCTTCTCGTCGATCTGACCAACGAATACCACCGCGAGCGACTTTTGCAGCACGTAAATGCACTGCCTCAAAACGTGGCGAATAAACAAACACTTCATACAGCGGTAATGGCAAGGGAATTTCAGGTATCGCATGGGGATTTAATTTAAACGACAAATAATTTTTATCTAATAAATAATTCGTTCTTAACGTCGCATGAATAACATCTAAATACCGACGCAAAATACGATCTTCATCCAAGCTAGAGACTTTTTCAATTTCCATGTGGATATTTTTTTCAATCTCCATGACTTTATCTGTCAAGTCTTTAGGCTGCGGCAGTGTAAAACTTAATTCAAATAAATTAATTAATAAACGCGCGACTTGAGGGTAATCACTGAGCGTGGTTTCAATATAATGCTGACTGAACATAAATCCCGTTTGTCTTAAATATTTCGCATAAGCACGCAATATTGTCACTTGTCGCCAATTAAGTTGTGCACGTAGAACTAGTTTATTGAAACCGTCATTTTCAGCCAATCCATGCCATACTTTTGAAAAAGCGTCTTGAAACAATCCGCCAATGACATCAAGATCCACAACATGATCACCCGAGGATTCCATAGTAAAGTCATTAATCCACGCGTTTTTATGACCACTGACAATTTGATAGGGCCGTTCACCAATCACACGTAATCCCATATTTTCAAGCATCGGAACAACATCGCTCAAAGGAATGGTATGTTCGGCATGAAATAATTTGAACCGTAAGATTTCTTCGGGATCATCGACTAATCTATAAAAAGTCATTTCCAAAAGATTTTCAGGGGAAAGATTCTTAAGGTGAACAATATCATGCACCCCTGCGCGTGGATGAAAATCTTCACGATAGGCAGCAGGAAACGCATCCGCATATTCTCTAAAAACTAATGTGCCCTGCTCTTCACCAAAGTAATCAATTAAGCTATCTTTTAAGATATCTTTCCAGGTACGGGAAACTTCTGTCAGCTCTGCTTCTATTTCTTTTAAATCAACATCAATTATTTTCTTAGGATCCACACGTAATACAAAGTGAATGCGGGCCAAAACAGACTCTGAAAATCGCGTATCAAAAGAAATCTCGATAGCATCAAAAGCACGGTATAAAATATTTTGCATGGCAAGACGAACGTCACTGTTAAAATTATCGCGCGGCACATAAACTAAACAAGAAATAAATCGCCCATAAATATCTCGTCGAACAAATAATCTCACTACACGTCGTTCTTGTAATTGCAAAATACCCATAGATAGTTGGTATAATTCATCTGCGCTGGCATGAAATAAATCATCACGAGGAAGTGTTTCTAAAATATTGAGCAAATCTTTTCCGGCGTGTCCCTTAGGCGGAAAACCGGATAATTGAATAATATTGTCAACTTTGTGTCGTAAAAACGGAATTTGATTGGGATGGCTGTTATAGGCAACGGTGGTATATAAACCAATAATACGTGTTTCGCCAATAACCTCGCCCTTTGCGTTATATCGTTTTACACCAATATAGTCTGTGTAGACTTGACGATGGATGGTTGCCAACGTATTTGTTTTGGTTAAAATTAAAATCTGTTTGGGGGATAACACTAATTCTTTTATAGCTGGCGCAATATCTGACAATAGACGAATTTTTTTACTGTAGGTTTCATCACGTAGCACACCCAAACCGGTTCCAGAAATTAACTCAAGTGCGGGCTCCCCTTTATATTCGACTAATTTATAATCACGGCAACCTAAAAAAGTAAAATTATCATCTTTGATCCATCTCAAAAAATCAGTCGTTTCTGCAATTTCTGAGACATCAACCACTTTAGGTGGGCGAGTAATTAATTCTTCTAATAAAGACTCAACTTTACTGCGCATGGCTTGCCAATCTTGTACGGCCGCGGCAACATCTTTTAAAATAACATAAAGATTTTCTTCCAATGTTTTAATGGCATTGGTTTCTGTTTGTCTATCTATTTCAAAATGTATGACAGCTTCAGAAACTGCCCCGCTTTCTTTGGGATGATTTTTTCCTAAAATTTCGACGATTTTGTTTTTAGCATCGCGCCTGACCATAAATCGACCGAAGTGAATTAAATTATGAATGCTATAGCTTTCTTTTGTTAATTCCATACGGATAGAATCAACCAAGAACGGCATATCATCACAATTTAAATCGACCATTGTATGAGTCGATTCCCAGCCGTTTTGTTCTAGTTGGGGATTATAAATATGTAATTTAGGCTCACCCGGTTTTCGGGTTTGCATAAAATTCCAGAAACTTACGGCGGCGCCGTATAAATCAGTCGGGGAGTACGCATTAAGAATATCAAGAGAAGCGGTGGCATAATATTCAGTAATAAATTGTCGAATAAGAGTAGCTTCTTTTACGGATAATTTTTTATCAACCAGGTCAAGAGTACGGCGGATTATTTCATCGCGATTTTGTGACTGATGATCTATCATAGCGAAAATCCCTAAAAGTGACAGACCGGCATTATATGACAAGACTTGCACTGAAAGCCATTCATCCAAGCTGGGAAAAGCTTTTCTCTAAAGCGCTTCACACGGTCGACCCAGACTATCTTGAGAATCTATCAAAAGAAAATCACTGGCTGCCCGGTAAAGACAAACTTTTTAATGCTTTCTCCCTTCCGCTACCCAACGTAAAGCGGATTCTATTGGGAGAATCTCCCTATCCTCGCATCCAATCAGCCAATGGCTATGCGTTTTGGGATGCAGCAGTAAAAGAAATTTGGGCAGAACCTCAGGGTATAAAATTAAGCAAATCAGTCAACCGTGCAACTTCACTGCGCAATTTTATGAAAATGCTGCTGAAGGCTAATAACGGAAAACCTCAGACGTGTGTAGAAACGCTATCTGAGCTATTTCAGAATTTATTAGATCACGGCTTTTTATTGCTCAACGCCAGTTTGGTTTTGCATCCCGAACGGAAAGTAAAAATAGACGCAAAATACTGGCAAGATTTTATTAAAACGATATTAAATAATTTATACGAACATAATTCAGATATAGAGTTGATTTTATTTGGCAAGATTGCTCAGCAAATTATGCCCTTACTAAAACATCCCTATAAGATTATCCAAGCGGAGCATCCGTATAATTTGAGTTTTATAGAAAATCCTGTGGTATTAGATTATTTTAGGCCGTTGAAATTACTGTCGCCTACTTTTTCCCACACCCCCGCTGCCGCGCGCCCCTCTCCCACACAGGGGAAGAGGGGCTAGGTATTTTTTGATGTCAACATTCAGCGTTTTGTTTTGAAACAACATTTTAAAGAGATCATAGGGAACACAGAATCTATTATTTTCCCGGATTCCGCTAAAGCTTCATCCGGGCTACAGCTCACTACATTAAAAAGTACTTAGCCCCTCTTCCCCTGTGTGGGAGAGGGGCGCGCGGCAGCGGGGGTGTGGGAAACTATTACACATACTCCGGCAACTGATCAAAATTCAAATATCTATATATTTCAGCCGCCATCGTGTCTATTTCTTTAATCTTTTCTTGGTATTCCGAAACCGTTGGCAATCTGCCTAATATAGACGTTATCGCTGACAGCTCAGCAGAACATAAATAAACATTTGCACCTTTACCCATGCGGTTGGGAAAATTACGTGTAGAAGTTGAAACAACAGTCGAACCATCTTTTACACGCGCTTGATTTCCCATACAAAGAGAACAACCCGGAACTTCTGTTCGTGCACCGGCCAATCCAAAAATAGAATAATACCCTTCTTCAGATAATTGGTGTGCATCCATTTTGGTTGGCGGCACGATCCATAATCGAGTGGGAACTTGCTTGCCATAATCTTTTAATAATTTACCCGCCGCTCGGTAATGTCCAATATTCGTCATGCAGCTTCCAATAAAAACTTCATGAACAATATCATTTTGAACTTCAGATAAGGGTTTAATATTATCTGGATCATTGGGACACGCTAATAACGGCTCGGTAATATTATTTAAATCAATTTCTATAATCTCAGCATATTCAGCATCTTTATCTGCAGATAATAATACAGGATTATCTATCCAATGCTGCATTGCCTCAATGCGTCGTTCTAACGTCCGAGGATCTTTATAATCAGATTTAATCATCCAATTTAATAAAGCTATATTAGATTTTAAATATTCTATTATGGGTTCTTTATTTAATTTTACCGTACAACCATTTGCCGATCTTTCTGCAGACGCATCGGCAAATTCAAAAGCCTGTTCTATTTTTAAATCCGGCAATCCCTCTATCTCTAAGATTTTTCCCGAGAAAATATTTTTCTTGTTTTTACTCGCAATGGTTAACAAATCTTTTTGTATTGCAACATACGGAATAGCGTTAACTAAATCACGTAAAGTAATACCCGGCTGCATTTTGCCAGTGAATTTAACTAAAACAGACTCGGGCATATCCAATGGCATGACACCTAAAGCGGCACCAAATGCGACTAATCCTGATCCACCCGGAAAACTAATGCCAATAGGAAAGCGCGTATGTGAATCTCCACCTGTACCTACTTTATCAGGTAGTAACATACGGTTTAGCCATGAATGAATAATTCCATCGCCCGGCTTTAACACTACGCCACCGCGTGAGGCAAAAAAGTCTGGTAACTCATGCTGTGTTTGTATATCAACGGGCTTGGGATACGCGGCGGTATGACAAAAACTTTGCATGACTAAATCGGCAGAAAATCCTAAGCAGGCTAATTCTTTTAATTCATCGCGTGTCATCGGCCCTGTGGTATCTTGCGAACCCACGGTACTCATGCGAGGTTCGCAATACGTACCCGGTCTAATTCCCATTACACCACACGCTGCGCCAACCATTTTTTGCGCCAACGTAAAACCTTTTCCAGAATCTTTCGGCGGATGTGGTCGAACAAAAATATCGGTAATAGGCAATTTTAATTTTTCGCGCGTTTTATCTGTCAGTGTTCTACCAATAATAAGCGGTATTCGTCCGCCTGCTCGTACTTCATCTAATATAGTAATAGGTTTTAAATTAAAATTAATTAATAATTTATCTTGTTGATCCGTAATTTTTCCCTCATACGGATAAATAGTAATAATATCTCCCGTATTTAAATTTGACACATCCACTTCGATAGGCAAAGCACCGGCATCTTCTGCGGTATTAAAAAATATTGGCGCTATTTTACTTCCCAAAATTACGCCGCCTTGGCGTTTATTAGGAACAAACGGAATATCATGACCTATGTGCCACAACACAGAATTAATCGCTGATTTTCGTGAAGAGCCAGTTCCTACTACATCACCCACATAAGCTATTGGAAAACCTTTCTTTTTTAATTCTGAAATAGTTTTTATTCCATCGGGCATTTTATTTATTAACATCGCTTGTGCATGTAATGGTATATCAGGACGACTCCACGCTTCTTGCGCAGGAGATAAATCATCGGTATTGGTTTCGCCGGGAACTTTAAAAACGGTAACGGTAATTTTTTCAGGGACTTTATTTTTGGACGTAAACCATTCTGCATTAGACCAGCTTTCGATAATTTGCTTTGCGTAATTATTGGTTTTAGCTTTTTCCCAAATATCATGAAACGCATCAAATATTAATAGCGTATGAGATAAAGCTTTAACAGCCAGCGGAGCTAATTTTGGATTATCTAAGAGATCTATCAGGGGATGAATATTATAACCACCTAACATAGTACCTAATAATTCAGTGGCTTTTTCGGGAGTAATTTGAGCAGACTTGGTTTCGCCTTTAGCAATGGCCGCTAGAAAACCCGCTTTTACATAGGCGGCTTGATCTACACCGGGAGGAACTCTGTGGGTAATTAAATCTAATAAATCAGGGCTGTTATTTTTAATAAGCCCAGATACTTCAGCAGCGGTTAGGGGTAACGGTGGAATATTTAATTGTTTTCTGTTTAGCGTCATACTTACTTATCTCCGGCAACTGTTTTTAGGATTTTCTGTCTTACTTCGCTGACTTCACCAAATCCATCGACTTTTTCATATTTTCCCATCTTCTTATAATACGCTATTAAGGGCTTGGTTTGTGCATGATAAACATCTAATCTATTTCTGACAGTGGCTTCTTTATCATCTTCACGCTGAATAAGCGCTTCGCCAGTTTCATCATCTTTATACGGCACTTTGGGTGGATGATAGTCGACATGATAAGTGCGACCAGAACCGGGATGAAACCAACGACCAGATAATCTATGAACAATTTCTTCGTCATCGACATGAATTTCAATCACATGATCCGGTTCAACACCGGCTTGTTTGAGTGCTTCTGCTTGAGGAATCGTTCTCGGAAAGCCATCTAATAAAAAGCCATTCTCACAATCTGGTTTAGAAATTCTGTCTTTAACAAAAGCTATCATTAACTCATCAGGCACTAATTCGCCTTTATCCATAATCGCTTTGGCTTTCAATCCGAGTGCGGTACCTGACTTTGTTGCTGCTCTCAGCATATCGCCAGTCGAAATTTGCGGAATCTTGAACTTTTCACACAGAAACCTTGCCTGTGTCCCTTTACCCGCACCGGGTGACCCCAGTAGAATGATTCGCATATGAATACCTTAGTCTTTGATATCGAAACCATACCAGATATTGAAAGCGGAAAAAAGCTCTATGACCTCTCGGGGAGCAACGCTGAAATCGCTGAAAAAATGCGTGAAATTCGGCGTAACGAGTCCAATGGCTCTGATTTCATGCGTCATCACCTTCATAAGATAATTGTTATATCTGCCGTACTAGACTCGGGTCATAAAATAAAAGTCTGGTCGCTGGGCGAAAAAGACTCTTCTGAAAAAGAGCTTATTTCAAGATTCTTTGAAGGCATCGAAAAATACTCCCCTACTCTTGTTTCATGGAATGGCGCCGGATTTGATCTTCCTGTTTTACATTACCGCGCATTAGTAAACGGTGTAGTGGCTCCACGATATTGGGAAATGGGTGAAGCAGATGCTGGATTTAAATGGAATAATTATCTGAACCGATATCACTATAGACATATGGATCTCATGGATATTCTTTCTTGCTATCAAGCGAAAGCCTCAGCGCGCTTAGATCAGATTGCAACCATGATGGATTTTCCCGGCAAAATGGGAATGGATGGAAGCAAAGTTCTCGATGCTTATTTGAATGGCGAAATTGACGCGATCAGAAATTACTGCGAGACGGATGTCTTAAATACGTATTTAGTTTACTTGCGCTTTGAAGTCATGCGGGGAAAATTAAGTCACGAAAATTATGAAACCAAAACAACTACCTTAAAAAAACTATTGGCTTCTTCTCAGCAACCTCACTTGGATGAATTTCTCAACGCATGGCAATCGAAATAGCAATTACAAATTTAAGTCACGATTGTCGTGGCGTAGGCCATCTCAACGGCAAAACTGTTTTTGTAGACGGTGCATTACCCGATGAAATTATTTCAGCAGAAATCACTAAAAAACACAGCCGTTATAATAACGCCAGATTAATTGAAGTCATAAAACCATCACCGGATAGAGTTGTAGCTAAGTGTAGTCATTTTGATATTTGTGGTGGCTGTCAGCTACAACATCTTTCTCCTGAAAAACAAATTTTGTTAAAACAAGATAATTTATTAAATCAATTAAAGCATTTGGGCCAAGTCGAACCAAAAGAAATTCTTGAACCCCTCACAGGACCGTTATGGGGTTATAGAAATAAAGCCCGATTAAGCGTCAAATATGTCGAGAAAAAACAAAAGCTCATGATTGGCTTTCATGAAAAAATGGGACGATATATAGCTGATTTAAATCACTGTGAAGTCTTAGATCCACGCGTAGGATTAAAATTTGAATTATTGCGCGAAATGATTGCTTCTTTATCTATCTATAAGCAATTACCACAAATTGAGGTTGCGTGTGATAAAGATAACGTTGCGTTAATCTTTAGACATTTAGCACCCATTACAGAATCAGACAAACATATCCTAGAAAACTTCGGCAAAGAACATAATTTTAAGATTTATTTACATCCTAATAAACCGGACAGTATTTCGCCCATGGAAGATTTGTCGTATAAATATAAAGATATTACTTTTAAATTTAATCCTCAGGATTTTACTCAAATTAATCCAGAAATTAATCAAAAGATGTTAAGCCTAGCAATCCAATTATTAGACCTAAAACCAGACGATAAAGTCTTGGATTTATTTTGCGGCTTAGGAAATTTCACCCTTCCCATCTCTACACTGTGCAGTCATGTTACGGGTGTTGAAGGCGATAAAAATATGGTTGCGCGTGCCAGACAAAATGCTGAATTAAATCATATTAAAAATAGTGAATTTTGTTTTGCGAATTTATTTGAGCCAGATATATCTATGCCGTGGATGCAAAAAAAATATGATAAAGTTTTATTGGATCCCCCCAGAACTGGCGCCATAGAAATATTATCTATGATGCCTAAATGGCAGCCTAAAATTATAGTGTATGTTTCTTGTAATCCAGCAACCCTTGCAAGAGATGCAGGTGAGCTGGTTAATAAATATGGCTATACCTTAATCAAAGCCGGTGTGATGGATATGTTTCCACATACTAAACACGTTGAAAGCATTGCGGTATTTATCAAGGGGTAATTATGTCTATCAGCATATTTGATTTATTTTCTATTGGAATAGGTCCATCCAGTTCTCATACGGTAGGTCCTATGAAAGCAGCGTATTTATTTTCGCAATCCGTCAAAGATAAACATCCTGCAAAAATTAGAGTTGAATTATTTGGATCTCTGGCTTTAACGGGCAAAGGCCATGGAACGGATATTGCTATTTATCAGGGTTTATCCGGTGAGCAACCTCACTTAATTAAACCCAATCAACCGCTTCCTAATATTGATCAATTTGAGCTGATTTTTCATAAAGATAAATTATTGCCCAAGCATACGAACGGCATGTTATTCACAGCGCTAGACAACCATAATCATCCACTATCAGAACAGATTTATTATTCCGTCGGCGGTGGATTTATCGTCACAGATCAAGAATATGGTCATGAGAGAAAAAATATTAAACAAGAACCCTACCCGTTTAATACGGCTCAGGAATTATTAGATCTCTGTATAAAACATAAATTATCTATTCGAGAATTAATGTTACAAAACGAAAAAACATGGCGGTCTGAAGACGATATTAAATCGGGTCTATTACATATAGCCAATACTATGGATGAGTGTATTAAAAAAGGTTGTACCACAGAGGGAGTTTTACCGGGTTTTTTAAAAGTAAAACGCCGCGCGCCTGATTTATACAAAAAATTATGCGCAGTGGGTTCACCTAAACCAAGCGAATATGCAGACGTGATGCATTGGCTTAATGTCTACGCGATTGCTGTGAATGAAGAAAACGCTGCAGGTGGTCGTGTTGTGACCGCACCTACAAACGGCGCCGCTGGAATTATTCCGTCCGTATTACATTACTACAGAAATTTCCAGCCAAAATCTAATAGCGAAGGCGTTATTACTTTTTTACTGACAGCTGGTGCAATCGCAGTGTTATATAAAAAAGGCGCTTCTATTTCTGGTGCTGAAGTAGGATGTCAGGGTGAAGTTGGCGTTGCAAGTTCTATGGCAGCAGGAGCACTCACGGCAGTACTCGGTGGCTCTTTATCTCAAATCGAAAAAGCTGCTGAGATTGCAATGGAACATCATTTAGGAATGACCTGTGATCCCATCGGTGGATTTGTACAAATTCCCTGTATTGAGCGAAACGCGATGGGTTCCGTAAAAGCCGTTAACGCTGCACGTATTGCATTGATGGAAGATGAGTCCGGTGGACACAAAGTTTCCCTCGATAAGGTTATATCGGCCATGCGTCAAACAGGCAAAGATATGATGTCTATATATAAGGAGACGTCATTGGGTGGCTTGGCAGCGGCTATTAAGGACCCACATGGCGTAGCAACGGCGAATATTCCCGAATGTTAGCTGGCTCACGTACCTTTTCTGGTATAATGGCGGTTCGTTCTTGGACACAAGGAGTGTGCCATGAAGTTATTAGCCCCGCTTGTCGTATTGGTTTGTATACCTTTTTTGATGGCGAACAATTCGAAGGTCCCTCAAACCGTTTCACATTTGAGTTCGACTATGGAAAATTCTTCGAACGCAATCATTCAATCGATTCAACAGAACCAGGATAATGCCCTTCCCGATAACAGCTAAAGGTTTCTTAAAACTTTTTATCCTCATAAACTTCCTGATTATTTTATCAGCCGGGTTTATGATGCCTGTTTGGGCAGAGTTCGTTCATAAAATTCACGGCGATATCCGAACGGCGGGGAATGCCATCTGTATATTCTCTATTATATTGGGATTCTTTACGTGGTTCACGGCCAAGATAGAAAACCAAATGGGTCATGAAGAGTTAATTCTCGTTTTTTCTCAGGCTTTATTCTCCCTAAGTTATTTGGGTTATTTTTGGGTCACCTCACCTATTCAGCTTTATCTGGTCCAAGTTGCATTGGGGGTTTCTAGCGCCATTCAGGTTCCTGCGCTCTTTTCTCTTTATGAACGCTATATTCCCAAATCAGAATCGACATTTTATTGGGGTGTTTGGGCGGGTGCTTATAATATAGCCATTGGGTTGGGCGCATTGATTAGCGCATACACGGTTCAGCATTTTGGATTTACTATTATGTTCGAAGTACTTTTTAGCGTATCAGTCGTATGTTTTATGGTAATATTGGGAACAATATTGAAAATCCGATATACTTCTTAGGCTGAATTTTCGAGGAAACAACCCGTGGATGATAATTTAATACATGGTACTCCAAGTCCTTCTAAGCCTAAAGACCGTGAGAAAGCACCTGAAGTATATTCCGCGTTTGTACGAAATCCTAAACCTCTTATCTGGGGTGATGAAACCGTAGAGCATACTCCTCAAAAAAAGAAAGAAACAAGATCACGCGAGGACAGCGCAAAAAAACTTCCAGATCGTGCAACAGTAAATAGGTCTCCAGAAAAAAATCAGCCTACTGAAATGAAACTGATACCAGTTACTCCTTTTTCGTCTCCCGCAAAAAAAGAACCTGCGGCTGATCCCTCTTCTAGCTATACAGGCACAATCCGAATATTAAGTTTAAATACTAATCACAATACTGATCACGTTGTTCATAAAGCAGAAAAAACAACAATGGGCATCGGCACTAAAATGAAAGAACTCGGTAATAAAGTTAAAAATATTGAAAACGATCCTATTGCTGGAGGTATAGCTCTAATCATCTTTGGCGGTGCGCTTACTGGTATTGGTGCTGCAATTGGTTCGCCTGCAAATCCATTGGGCTCTGTTTTGGTTGTAGCTGGCATAATGTTGGCTATTATAGGACTTGCTGTATTAGCAGTAGGTTTTGCATTAAAACTGATCGATTTATATGGCAACTCTTCAAAAGATAAAAACAAGATTGAAGTAGAGGAAGTAGAGCTTCAAGCTACATGCGATTATATTGATGATGGATCTACTACCGATACAGAATCTCTGCTGGGTGAAGCTGTTTCGACAACGACCTTTAAATTTTAATTATTGGGAGCGGACTTTATGTTTGGATTAACTGTTGAAAATAACCGCAAAAAACGCGAGAGTGGCGAAGGCTTAGTTGTTCCGCCATCAAAAGATGGATTGTTCATCCGTACTGAACTTGCTTTATCAAATTCAGAACCAACTTCTCCTCGAAGTAACTTTCCTCAGATAGGCGAAGTACCTCCAAAATCTGGTACGGCTCCAACCACTCAACGAATATATGAAAACCAATTGGGAAATTTAAACAAACCAACTATTGCTGAAGCTGAAAAAAAGGAAGTTCAAGAGGAAATTGGAAAAGCACAACCCAAAGCTTCTGCTGCAAGAATTAAGCCTTGTGTAAGTAAAAGTGGGCTTAAGTCTGCGATGGAACTCACCCTTGGACTTTCTATTCTAGGAGTAGCCCTCATGGGTTTTGGAGGAGCATCAGGCTGGATACCATTGGTTATTGCGGGAGCAGCACTGACTGCCATATCTTTAGCTATATATCTAACTTTATCGTTGTACCATTTATCTCAATCACAAGAAGGCATAACCGCGTGTGGTTTTTTCAGTTTGCTCAAAGACAATGCCATGGGTTTCTTTGGTAATGCTGCACTTAAGGGACATAATCCAGGTCCTGCATTGAGTAATATCAGATCGTTTGGCTAATCATTTAAGAGGTAACTAACAATGGACGAAAAACCAGGAAGATCCAACGCTGATGATATAGAACTTAAAGCTGCGGCTGCCGTACAAGCAAGAAAAGATCAAGAAAAAGAAAACGACAAAAACGAACTTTTAAAAGCTTTAGGGGTTCTAGCAAGTAGAACAAATCAAGATTGGACTCTTTTTCAGAGTACTGGATGGCCTCGGGTAGAAACCGTCAAATATACTTACCCTCAGATTATTGAATTTGCTCTGTCAGGCAAAGCTGATGATAAAGTTGCCTGCATTGCGCGTCTTCATCAAGAAGGCAAATTAAAACAAGCGATTGAAGATTTACGAACAGCAAATAAATTGACTAAAATTCCTGCTAAATTGATACAAGATGTTTTAGATACTTCTGAACGAATGACGGCCTCCGCTACTTCAACAGGTAGTGCTAGTTCACTCGTCGCTCCGCACTCCGCTTTTCATCGAGCAGCTCAAGCTGGAAATAAATGCAATCTACAAGGAACACTTGGACTAAGCTTAGGATTACTTGCAGCGGGTGGACTATTAACAGCGATAGGATTAATGTCAGGCATTGCTACAATTTCAGCTCTCTCAGCAGGGGCAACTACACCATTCCCGCCCCTTTCAATTGCTCTTTTGGCTATCGGCGGAGCCGCACTAGTTACTGCTCTTATTCTTTTAGCCGTTTATTCTTATCAAAATGCAGAAAAAGATAATCGATTGGATATGTTTACGAGTTCTGCGTCAGCTCTCTTCGGCGGTTAACCTAAATCAAAACACCGAGCGGCAGAGCATGATCATGCCGCTTGGAATTATTCCCAACACCAACACCAACATTCCCATGATGCTCATCGCGAGTGTTAAATTATCCGGATAAACAAAAGGCTCTGGTACATCGGGTTCTTCAAAGTACATCACTTTTACGACGTTAATATAATAATACGCGCCGATGATTGCAAAAACTAAGGCCAACGTCGCAAGCCACACTAAATGAATTTGTATGACTGATTCGAGTACCCATAATTTTGCAAAGAACCCCACCGTCGGTGGAATTCCTGCCATCGAAAACATAATTAATAACATCATGAAAGCCAGCCACGGATTGCGTGAATTTAAGCCTCTTAGATCACTTATATTTTCTACTTCAATTCCTGCACGGCTTAATAACACTAATAATCCAAATGCTCCTACAGCCATAAGGGTATACGCAAACATATAAAATAACGCTGCTGCGTTGCCGTTTTGTGCATTGCCCGCTAATAAACCTAAAGACATATAACCCATATGGGCTATTGAAGAATACGCTAACATGCGTTTTAAATTCGTTTGAATAATCGCAGCAATATTACCTAATGCCATCGAAGCAATAGAAATTATAATTAATAAACTTTGCCACTGCGGTTGTAACGCAGGCAAGGTATCGACTAATAATCTAAATGCTAATCCTAATGCAGCTATTTTGGGCGCGCTGGTAATAAATAATGTAATCGCCGTCGGTGCGCCGGTATATACATCGGGCACCCACGAATGAAATGGCGCAGCGCCGAATTTAAACGCAATGCCACACAAAATAAATACCAATGCAAATACCATGACAATATCGTGTGGCGATTGACTGACCGCAACCATATTCAACGATCCCGTCGCGCCATATAACATCGATAAACCGTATAACAACATGCCCGATGCTAACGCACCCATCACAAAATATTTCATCGATGCTTCTGCGCCATAAGGCGAATCGTTCCATAAAGCGACTAAAGCATAGACGGGTAAAACAGACAGCTCGAGTGATAAAAATAATACAATAAAATTATGCGATGACACTAAAATCATCATGCCCAATATGGCAAACAACGATAACAAATAATATTCTGTATAAGGCATTTTTCGGTCGTTAATATAATAACGCGAAAACCAAAACACAAAAAAGCTCGAAATATAAATAAATAATTTTAACAGCGACGCCAATGGATCCAATATAAAACTATTATCAAAAATAATAGTAATGGGGTTGTGATATAAATAACCCGTAATAAAAAAACAGCCTATTAAAGCAAATTGAGAAAGATAATAAATAACAGCGCGCTGTTTAGAACGGAAGATTAAATCCACGAAAATAATCAAACAGATCATGCCGAGTAGAAATATTTCAGGAAGTAAGGGAATTACATTTGGCATATCAGGCAACCTTCGTTTGAATGCTTAAGGTGAGTAAATGCCCAACCGTGCCGTGCATCATATTCAGCAAGGGCAATGGATAAACACCAATCGCTATAATACCAATTGTTAACAGCGTAAATAAAATTTTATCTGATAGATTAATATCTGTCAGTGCTGCTATTTTGTCATTTGCAACGCGACCAAAGAAAACGCGTTTGTACATCCATAAGGTATACGTCGCGGCTAATATTAAAGTCGTCGTCGCTGCAAAGGTAATCCAGAAATTGGCTTTAAAACCACTTAAGATAATCATAAATTCGCCAACGAATCCTGATGTTCCCGGTAATCCCGCGTTAGACATCGCAAAGATCATAAAGAACGTCGCAAAGATGGGCATCGTATTTGCAACGCCACCAAAATCTTTAATAAGACGACTATGTAATCGCTGATATAAAACCCCTACGCCCAAAAACATTGCACCCGAACTAAACGCATGTGAAATCATTTGAACCATTGCGCCTTCTAAGCTCATATAGGCATCGATAATATTGCCCGTATTGCGAATAATAATAAAAATCATAAAGCAACCTAAGGTCACAAATCCCATATGGGCAATAGACGAATAGGCGATGAGTTTTTTCATATCGGTTTGAGCAATGGCGACAAAGCCAATATAAATAATAGCTATTAAAGATAAGCTGATCATAAAAGTATCTAAAACATGCGAAGCATCAGGAACAATAGGCAAGGTAAATCTGAGAAAACCATATGCGCCTAATTTAAGCATTAACGCGGCTAATACAACAGAACCACCGGCGGGTGCTTCCGTATGTGCATCCGGTAACCAGGTATGCACTGGCCACATCGGAACTTTCACCGCAAAAGCTAAAAGAAATCCAAAGAATAACCATAGTTGTACGGGTAAGCTTAATTTAAGTGCGTAGTAACTTAAGATATCAAAGCTTTCATTTTGTGAGCGCAAATATAATATGACGATGAGTAATAACGCTGAACCCAAGAACGTAAATAAGAAAAATTTAATAGACGCATAAGAACGATTCGCACTCCCCCAAATTCCAATGCTTAAATACATGGGAATTAGCATTGCTTCCCAAAATACATAAAATAAAATGGCATCGGTTGCGGCAAATACGCCCGTCACCATACTTTGCATGACTAAAAAACTGGCCAAATATTGCGAGACTTTAGTATGAATGGCGTTCCATGATGCTATGACAACTAACAGGGTCGTAAATATCGTTAATATAATTAAGGGACAGGAAATTCCATCTACACCTAAACTATACGTAATGCCATAAACAGGAACCCAATTGTAATGCTCTTGAAATTGCATCGCATAACTAGCACCGTTAAAACCCATATAAAGTGGAATGCATAATAAAAGCGTAATAACAGACGTAATTAAAGCAATCCATCGTGCGGTATTTGCATTTTTATCGCTGCCTGTTAATAGCACTACTATTGCGCCTACAACAGGAAGCCAGATGAGTAAACTTAATAAGGCCATAATAAAATCCAATAAAGTAAGACAATTAATCCAATCAACATCAAGAATGCATAATGGTATAAATAACCAGACTGTAATTTTCGTGCTGTCTGTGAAAATTTTGTCATCATTCTTCCTGAGCCATTTACAAACGTATCATCAACTATTTTTTCATCGCCGACTTTATAAAAGACATTGGCTAAGAGACGCACGCCAGGCATTAAGAGTTTTTCATTCACCCAATCAAAGCCATATTTATAAATTAATATTTTATAAATATAAGACAAGCTCGTAGAAAATCGCGAAGGCAACGTTGGAAACAGTCTATAAAATATCCAAGCGGTAATAATACCCGCGAGTGATAACAGTAGCGGCAATGAGTACAAAGACGGCATAGATAATTCAAGATGATGAGAAAATAATACAAAAATACTCGACCCAAAATCGTGATTAAATACTAACGGCGTAATTAAATAATAGCCGGCTATAACAGACGGAATAGCTAATAATATTAAGGGAAACAGAACCACCCAGGATGATTCATGCAGATGCTCACGCACTTCGTCATTAAATCTAGGCTTGCCATGAAAAGTTAAGAATAAGGCCCGAAAAGTATACAGCGGTGTGATAAAAGCACCAATTAATACGCAATAATAAGCATAAATCACTCCAGAGACTTTTGCTTGGCTTACGGCATCAATAATTAAATCTTTTGAAAAAAATCCAGAGAATGGCGGAATTGCACAGAGTGCCAATGCGCCTATTAAAAAACAAATATACGTCACGGGCATGTATTTTCGTAATCCACCCATGTGTCGCATGTCTTGCTGATGATGAAGTGCAATAATTACAGAACCTGCAGCCAAGAATAACAACGCTTTAAAAAACGCATGCGTGATTAAGTGAAATATTGCAACAGAATAAGCAGACGCACCTAATGCCACAACCATATAACCTAATTGAGATAACGTCGAATAAGCGATAACTCTTTTTATATCATATTGTACGAGCGCTAATATACCCGTAAATAAAGCACCTGTTGCACCAATAATTAATACGACACTCAATGCGGTTGGTGAATATTCAAATACGGGTGACATACGCGCGATCATATAAATACCTGCGGTCACCATCGTCGCCGCATGAATTAATGCAGAAATAGGCGTCGGACCTTCCATGGATTCCGGCAGCCAAATATGCAATGGCATCTGTGCTGATTTACCCATCGCGCCCAAGAATAATAATAAGCAAATCAACGTAACCGCATGAGGAGGTAAGGTATTTGCTAAGTTAAATATAGTCGCAAAATCAAGTGAGCCGGTATAATTTAATAACGCTGCTATGCCCAATAAAAAACCAAAATCCCCTACCCTGTTTACAATAAACGCTTTTAGGCTTCCAAAATTCGCGCTGTCTTTTTTAAACCAAAAGCCAATTAATAAATACGATACTAAACCTACACCTTCCCAGCCAAAATATAATTGCAGAAAACTATTGGCTGATACAAGCATTAACATCGCGAACGTAAATAAAGAAATATAGCTAAAAAACCGTTGATAGCCATCATCGTCTTTCATATAACCAATGCTGTAGATATGAACAACAAGTGAAATAAATGTCACTATGCCCATCATCGCTGCACTGAGTCTGTCTACAAGAAACCCCACAGAGAAACTAAAATTACCGCTAATACCCCAGGTATAAAGATTAATATTAGCGGGTTGAATATTGTCTATAAAAATAGCTTGGCAAATTAGCATTGCGGATACAAAAGAAAGTAATACGCCTAATATAGTAATACTGTGCGCGCCGGCTCTTCCAATACGTTTGCCAAAGACACCCGCAATCACTCCTGCCACCAACGGAGCGAGGATAATTAACAATGTTAAATTTAAAAGCCCGTTACCCTTTAAGGGTATCCATTGCGCCAACATTAATTGTTCCTCGAGTACGATATAAAACCATCAGAATCGCTAAACCAATCGCAGATTCCGCTGCAGCGATAGCAAGAATAAAAAATACAAAGATCTGTCCCGTGATGTCATTCATGTAATAAGAAAAAGCTATAAGATTAGTATTTACAGCCAAGAGAATTAATTCTATGGACATGAGTAAAGCAATAACGTTTTTTCTATTAATTACAATTCCGGCCATGCCGAGACCAAATAATAAAGCCGCGACGATTAAAACAGCATTGAGGGACATCATTACTTTACCCTCCTGAGTCTGTCTTCTTTACGAATATTTATTTGTTCTGAAATATTTTGATGTTTTGAACTCAAGGGCTGAAACAGAGATAAACTAATCGCTGCAATAATAGCGACCAATAAAATAACCCCCGTCATAATAAAGGGTAGTGCATATTGTGTATAAAGCACGCTTCCTAATTGCGAGACGTTAGAGAGACTCAAGCTATTAAGATTTTTAGGGTAAATAATAAATTGCGACTGGGTATGTGAGAGTGTGTAAATCAAAATAGCACTTAAGAGCGCGGTAAAAATTAACCCCATGGGAATATAAAATTTTAAATACGGCTGACGCAGACTGGCCGGATCGATATTTAACGTCATGACGACAAATAAAAACAGCGTCATAACAGCGCCAACGTAGACCAATATTAATATTAGCGCCAAAAATTCAGCGGTTAATAAAAGCCACAAACCTGTTGCCGCGAAAAAACACAGAACTAAAAATAAAGCAGACTTAACAGGATTTTGAACCGTGATAACCATCAATGCTGATAAGAGCAACAATGACGAAAATACTATGAATAATAAATTTACGATCATCTAAACCTCTCATCAGCAGCGCGGTCTCGAGCAATATCCGCTTCGTATTTGTCGCCAATTTCTAATAATTTTTGTTTATCCATAATTTCATCACCACGTTTTTCAAATGCATAATGGAGAATATTGGTTTCGACGATAGAATCGACTGGACAAGATTCTTCACAGAAACCACAGTAAATACACTTGAATAAATCAATTTCATATTTTGTCGTTCGACGTGAGCCATCTGCGCGTTGTTCTGAATCTATCGTTATCGCTAACGCTGGACATACCGCTTCGCATAATTTACAGGCTATACATCTTTCTTCGCCATTCGGATATTTTCGTAAAGCATGCAATCCTCTAAATCGAGGTGATCGTGGGGTTTCTTCTTCCGGAAACTGAACAGTAATTTTGCGAGAAAACAAATGACGACCCGTTAATTTTAAGCCCACTAATAATTCCCAAAGCGAAAAAGCTTTTACTAATTTTTTAAATTGATTTAATGGCTTCAATGGTTTCATCCAAAATATCCCCAGTGTAGTTGTATCGCTAGCGCAACTAAGATAATCCAGACTAACGTCACGGGAATTAATATCTTCCAACCTAATCTCATAATTTGATCATAACGGTATCGCGGAAATGTCGCGCGCATCCATAAGAGCACAAATACCATCATGCCCGTCTTAGCCATCAGCCAAACTATTCCGGGTATAAAATTAAGAAATTCAAATGGCGGAAGCCATCCCCCTAAAAATAACAAACTGGCTATCATGGAAATTAAAATCATATTGGCATATTCAGCCAGGAAAAATACGCCGAACGTAATACCAGAATATTCGACGTGGAATCCTGCGACAATTTCAGACTCGCCTTCTGCAACATCGAACGGCGCACGATTCGTTTCTGCCACACCCGAAATCCAATAGGCTACAAATAATGGCAGTAGAGATAACGCATACCAATGTAAAACTCCACCCGCTTGATGATTAACTATTGCTTGGAGATTCATACTTCCTGCAGCCAATAATACTCCCACAAAAGCAAACCCCATCGGAATTTCATACGATATGGTTTGAGCAGCTGATCGCAGTGCACCAAAAAAAGCATATTTAGAATTCGACGCCCAACCTGCAATAAGAATTCCATATACGCCTAACGAGCTCATGGCATATAAAAATAAAACACCGGCGTTAATATCAGTAATAACTATATTAGGCATAAAGGGTATTACTGCCCATGCACTCAATGCAGGCGCAATAGATAATATAGGCGCTAATATATATAAGTATTTATTTGATGCACTGGGAACAATAATTTCTTTGATGAACATTTTTAACACATCGGCAATCGGTTGACCCAATCCAAAATATCCCACGCGATTAGGACCAATTCTGTCTTGCATAAAGGCAAGCACTTTTCGCTCTAATAACGTCAAATAGGCCACGCAAATGATCAGGGGAATCAAAACAGCAAAGATTTTTAATAAAGTAAAAACTATAAATAATAGCGCCGGCATCATAGCGTGACCTTCTGTAAGGCTTCGCCTCGACGAACTAAAGCATCGGATTGGTACATCTTCCATTCTGGAATCAGTGTATTAGTTGCTTGGGATAATTTAATTTCAGGAAAAACGGGATCAGGTTTTTTGGATTTTTGTAACGTCAGGCACTCATCTCTAATCTCTTCTGAATTAACATAATCAAAGCCAGATAATTGAAATAGATTTCCCAATACACGCAAAATTTTCCAAGCAGGTCGTGATTCACCTAAACTGGGTGTAACAGAAGTAAAACTTTGCACACGGCCTTCTATATTAATATAACTTCCAGAGGTTTCTGCGTATGGAGAAAGTGGAAGTAATACTGTTGAGCAATCTAATAAACTATTCGTTTTGTAGGCTGAAATATTTATCACACACTCGGCTGATTTTAGGGCTTTCATAACAGCCGTTGGATTAACGCAATCTAATTCGGGTTCGATATTTAATAATATATAGGCTTTTAAGGGATTAGTTATAACTTGGCTAAAATCCATTCCTGCAGGTAAGGCATTTTCACCATACGGTCCACGATGAGGAACACATCCTGCCAACCACGCGCCTGAAGTATTAGCGCCTTCTGTTATATACCCTAATAGAGCATTATGTTTTAAAGCCAATTGCTGTGCTCTGCGGCGAACAGTACTGGCATGCGGATGATTATGTGCAAGCGCGCCTAATAAAATAAGCTTAGGATCAAAATTAATAGCATCCAAATTATCTAATTTATCTAAATTAATATATAAAACTTTCGCACCCTGTAAAACAGCTTTTCTAATTCTGTGGGCTAATAATGGCGCTTCCTGTTTAAGATTAGATCCAATAATTAATATTGCTTTTTGTTGTTCAAGTTCTTGAATAGAAACACCCAAGCTGGGATACAACGGCATAAAAAATTGGTCGGATACATCAACCTGGTGAATTCTATGATCGATATTGGACGACCCAATGCCTCGCATAAATTTTTGCAGTACATAAAATTCTTCAAGCGTCGAGTTAGGTGAAGCTAATGCTGAAATTTCCTGAGGATTACTATTTTTTAATTGCTTAGCCGCAAAATCTAATGCCAATGCCCAATCCACTTCACGCCAGGTATTATTTTCTTTGATCATGGGTTTTAATAATCTGTCTGAACTGTACAAACCCTCATAGCTAAATCTATCTCTGTCAGAAATCCAGGCTTCGTTCACGGATTCGTTTTCTTTTGGCACAACACGCATGACCTTGCCGCGTAGTGTTTGTAAATAAATATTTGATCCCACACAATCATGTGGCGCAATAGACGATCCTTGCGATAATTCCCACGCACGCGCTTTAAATCGAAACGGTTTTGAGGTTAATGCGCCCACAGGACAGAGATCAATCACATTACCAGATAATTCTGATTTTAGACCATGATCTTTTAAATAACTTCCAATTTCCATGCGATCATTTCGACCAATGGTTCCTAACTCTCGAATATCTGCGATTTCTTGTCCAAAACGTACACATCGCGTGCACTGTATACAACGCGTCATGTCTGTTGCGACCAGTGGTCCTAAATCCTCGTCTTTTACAGAGCGCTTGCCTTCTTCAAATCGCGAAAAATCTTGGCCGTATTGCAGGGAAACATCTTGTAATTCACACGAACCCCCTTGATCACAAATCGGACAATCTAGCGGATGATTAATTAATAAAAATTCCATGACGGATTTTTGTGCATCAATGGCTTTCATGGAATGCGTAAATACTTTCATGCCAGGTGTGACGGGTGTTGCACAGGCAGGAAGTGGTTTAGGCGCTTTTTCAACTTCAACTAAACACATGCGGCAATTTGCCGCGATCGATAATTTTTTGTGGTAACAAAATCGGGGTATAGCAATTCCTGCAGAATCAGCAACCTCGATAATCATCGAGCCTTGAGTCGTCTCTAATTTTTTGCCGTCGATTTCAATTTCAATCATGCTGTGACTTCTCGCGTTTTCTCAATGTGAGCAACAAATTCTTCACGGAAATATTTAATAAAACTAATCACGGGCAAAGCAGCCGCATCGCCTAATGCACAAATCGTTCGGCCCATAATTTTATTGGCCACGCTGGTTAATAAATCCAAGTCTTCCATTTTGCCTGTACCGTGTAAAATCCGGTGTAATACTCTTGCCATCCAACCCGTACCTTCACGACACGGCGTACATTGTCCACACGATTCTTCATGATAAAAATGGGCTATTCTCGTTAAGATCTCAACCATTGAGGTAGATTCGTCCATAATTATTACAGCACCCGAACCTAGCATCGATCCCGCCTTTCCTAAGGCATCATAATCCATCGTCAGATTCATCATTACTTCTGCAGGTAGTACCGGAGCAGATGAACCGCCAGGAATAACGGCTTTTAATTTTTTATTATTTTTCATGCCACCCGCAAGCTCCAATAAATCCTTAAAGGGCATACCAAGGGGTACTTCATAATTGCCGGGTTTATTCACATGTCCCGTCACACTGAAAATTTTACAGCCACCATTATTGGGAATGCCCATCTCTAAAAACCACTGCCCGCCTTTCTCTAATATAACGGGAACTGATGCAAAAGTTTCTGTGTTATTAATAGTCGTGGGTCGACCATATAAACCATAATTTGCAGGAAACGGTGGTTTAAATCTGGGTTTACCGGGTTTTCCCTCAAGCGATTCCATCATGGCTGTTTCTTCGCCGCAAATATAAGCACCGGCGCCGAGATAATTATACAAATCAAAATCCAATCCCGAATTTAAAATATTTTTGCCTAGATATCCTGCTTGATACGCTTCTTTTAGAGCAGCCTCTGTATTTTCAAATGGCTCATCATATTCACCACGAATATAATTATAACCAACCGTTGCACCCATGACGTATCCGGCAATAATCATGCCCTCTATTAATTGATGCGGATTGTTACGAAGAATTTCACGATCTTTACACGTTCCGGGTTCGCCTTCGTCAGAATTACATAATACATATTTTTGACCGGGTGCATTACGCGACAGAAAACTCCATTTTAATCCTGCGGGAAATCCTGCGCCGCCTCTTCCTCTTAACGCAGACAGTTTTAATTCAGCAATAATATTTTCGGGAGGTGTTTTTTCGGCCAGAATTTTTTTTAAGACTTTATAGCCACCAAAATTTTCATAGGTTTTGATATCCAAAGCTTTATGCCTAAAACAAACTTGATTGAGTTTTATTTTATCACTCATTTTAACTCCTCAAGTATTTTATCGACTTTTTCGGGCGTTAAATCTTCATAATATTTATGACCAATATGCATAACGGGTGCGTTGGCGCATGCACCTAAGCACTCGACTTCTTTGAGGGTAAAGTTATTATCTTCAGTCGTCTCACCTAAGTTAATATTTAATTTTTTATGTAAATGCTTAACGATTTTGTCGCAGCCCGCTAACATACATGAAATATTGGTACAAATAGATAACTTATTTTTGCCGATGGGTTTTAATTCATACATAGAATAAAAACTAGCGACTTCATAGACAGCAATAAAAGACATATTTAAATAATCCGCGACAGCTCTCATAATCTCATCTGTTAACCATCCGCCATTTTCTTCTTGCGCGAATCTTAAAGCTGGTAATACAGCGGATTGTTTTTGATCCACAGGAAATTTTTTAACCCAATGGTCTATTTCTGTTTTTAATTTGTCAGATAGATTTTTCATCAACGGTCAATTTCCCCAAATACAATATCTTGACTGGATAATATAGCCACAGCATCTGCTAACATATGTCCACGCGACATTTCATCTAACGCCGCTAGATGCGGAAATCCTGCAGCGCGAATTTTGACGCGATACGGTTTATTTGCACCATCGGAAATTAAATAAATCCCAAACTCACCTTTAGGATGTTCAACAGCGGCGTAGGCTTCACCTTCTGGCAAACAATATCCCTCAGTAAATAACTTAAAGTGGTGAATTAAAGATTCCATATTTTCTTTCATTTTGACTCGTGTAGGAGGAGCTATTTTATGATTGTCTATCATAACTGGCCCGGGATTATTTCTTAGCCAATCAATACACTGTTTAATAATATGATTAGACTGGCGCATTTCTTCCACGCGAACTAAATATCTATCATAACAATCGCCATTTTTGCCAATGGCCATGGCGAAATCTAATTTGTCGTATACTTCATACGGTTGTTTTTTTCGTAAATCCCATTCGACATTTGACGCTCGTAACATCGGTCCTGTAAAGCCTAAGGCGATCGCTCTCTCGGAAGATACTACCCCAATATTAACGGTCCTTTGTTTCCATATTCTATTATCTGTTAACAGGGTTTCGTATTCGTCTACACAATGTGGAAATCGATTAGCAAAATCTTCAATAAAATCTAATAAACTGCCTTCTCTGTTGCTGTTTAATTTTTTTATGGCTTTTTCGTTGTGCCATTTTGACGCTTTATATTTTGGCATCGTGTTGGGAAGATCTCGGTAAACACCACCGGGTCTATAATACGTCGCGTGCATACGTGCACCCGAAACGGCTTCGTAGCAATCCAATAAATCTTCGCGCTCTCTAAATGCATACAAGAAAACACTCACTGCACCTAAATCAAGTGCTGCAGCACCCAGCCATAATAAGTGATTCAAAATACGCGTAATTTCATCAAACATTACGCGAATATATTGCGCTCTCATCGGCGCTTGAATATTCAATAATTTTTCAATGGCTAATATATAGGCATGCTCGTTACACATCATAGACACATAATCTAATCTATCCATATATCCAATAGATTGGTTATACGGTTTAGTTTCGGCTAATTTTTCAGTTGCGCGATGTAATAATCCAATATGTGGATCTGCGCGCTGAATCACTTCACCGTCTAACTCCATGACTAATCTCAATACTCCATGCGCAGCAGGATGTTGAGGTCCAAAATTAATCGTAAAATTTTTGATATCAGACATCGCGGATCACCTTGGGTACTAACACACGCGGAATAATACTGACGGGTTCATAAATGACACGGCCTAATGTTTCGTCATATCTGACTTCAACAGTACCACTGAGCGGAAAATCCTTTCGAAAGGGATGGCCTATAAAACCATAATCCGTCAGTATTCTGCGCAAATCAGGATGGTTATTAAATAAAATACCATATAAATCAAACGCCTCGCGTTCGTACCAATTTGCACTCGGCCAAATAGAAACAACCGATTCTATAATAGGCGGATCTTGATCTAAAAAGACTTTTAATCTTAATCGTTTATTATGGGTATAAGATAATAAATGGTATACCACCGCAAATCTGGGTTTATTCCACGCTATTTCTTTTAAATCTCCTGAATTATCTACGGCACGATCGAAACCTGTGCCTGTTGCGTTAGTTGTCTCCCATTCTGAAAGACCATAATGCAAATAATCTACGCCACATAAATCTATTAGGGTCTCGTATTTATGTTCAGGATCATCGCGTAATTTCAGCGCAGTTGCTAATAAATCTTCTTTCGGTATTTCTATCGTCTTCATGATTTTTCGCGTTTTTCACGCCTCCGAATTTTATTCTGTAGCTGAATAACGCCATAAATTAACGCTTCAGCTGTAGGAGGACATCCGGGCACATAAATATCGACGGGAACAATACGATCACAGCCGCGCACGACAGAATAAGAATAATGGTAATAGCCACCACCGTTTGCACAAGAACCCATAGAAATAACCCATTTAGGTTCTGTCATTTGGTCATAGACTTTTCTTAAAGCCGGCGCCATTTTATTACATAACGTACCCGCAACAATCATCACATCAGACTGTCGTGGGCTGGGACGAAATATTACGCCAAAGCGATCTAAATCATAACGCGATGCACCGGCATGCATCATTTCAACAGCACAACAGGCTAATCCAAAACTGACAGGCCACAACGAACCACTACGCGCCCATGCCGCTAATTTTTCAAACGTCGTTGTTCCAAAACCATTTTCTTGAAATCCGGGAATAATTAGCGCCATTCAAGTGCTCCTTTACCCCACTCATACATAAAACCCACCACGAGTAGTCCCAAAAAAATCATCATGGTAGTAAATCCAAACCAACCAATCTGACGTAACACAATTGCCCAGGGAAATAAAAACGCGGTTTCGAGATCAAATAAAATAAATAATATAGCCACAAGATAATAGCGCACATCAAATGGCATACGTGCATCTTCAAAAGCAGGAAAGCCACATTCATAGGGAGAAAGTTTTTCAGCTGTTGGTTTGCGAGGACTCACCAAACTGCCCAAAATAATAGGTGCGACGCCCACAAATAATCCCACGGCTATAAAAAGTAGTATGGGTAAATAATTTGTTAACATTCAGTCAACCTTTTAAAAATATGGTACCGAAGGCCGGACTCGAACCGGCACGGTTTTACCCACTACCACCTCAAGGTAGCGTGTCTACCAATTCCACCACTTCGGCTTAATTCTGTGATTTCTGCTGCTGTTGCTGTTGTTCCTGCTGCAACAATACTTTCGGCGTGTTCGCCAATTGCTGCTCTTTAACTTCATGCGCCATGACATAATTTAATAACAGGCTTGAGATAAAAAACACAGCAACTAATATTGTAATTAATTTTACAAGAAACGATGTAGTTCCTTGGCTTCCAAAAATAGTTTGTGATGCGCCGCTTCCAAATGAAGCGCCAACGTCTGATCCTTTTCCGCGCTGCATTAAAATTAATGCTATTAAGAGCACGGCAACAATAAGATGAATCATCACTAAAAGTTCTTGCATCTTTTATAACTCCACCATATGACATATGGCATGAAATTCTTCACCGTTCAGCGATGCACCTCCAATTAAAGCACCATCGATGTCCGGCATCTCAAATAAATGTTTTGCATTGTTAGCTTTCACACTGCCGCCGTAAATGATAGGAACAGTATCAGCTAATGCTTTATTTTTCTCACGTAATGCTTCGCGTAACATTAAATGTACTTTTTGTGCTTCTAACGGTGTAGCTGTTAGTCCCGTTCCAATTGCCCAAACCGGTTCATAGGCGATTACCATTTGGGGTAAATACTCAGCAACGGCGCGCAAGTTTAACACACTCTCTAATTGCGCCAATACTATTTGTTCAGTGCGATGAGCGAGGTGTTCTTCCTGTGTTTCACCCACACATAAAACGGGTTTTAGCCCCGCTTGAACGGCTTTAATAAATTTATGGCAAATCATTTCATCCGTCTCGCCCATCAAATGCCGGCGCTCAGAATGACCCAACAATACATACTTACAGCCTATATCCATTAACATACTTGCCGAAACTTCACCCGTATATGCGCCATTGTCATATTGGCTAACGTTTTGAGCGCCGACGTGAATTTCTGCGTTTCTGAGCTCCCATATAGCTTTTTCGAGATAAACATACGGCGGAAAAACAACCACGTCGGATTTGGGATAAGGTTTGATGGCTTTGATATGTTGAATCAGCGCATGAAGGGTCGTTTTATCCCCGTTCATCTTCCAATTGCCCATGATTAATTTCTGTCGGGACATAATGCTCCTACTGTTCTAAATGATCCAAAAATAACCACTCTATCTTTAGGCCCAGCCAATTTTAAAGCCTGTTGATAGGCTATATGAATATCATCAAATAATACGCTATTGGGTAAATAAGCTCCAATGGTCTTGCTCCCAACCAACCACGTGTCCACTGTATTTAATAAGGGTTTTAGGGTTCCTGGAATATCTTTATCTAGCTTTATATCAACAACCGAAAAAGTTTTACCCTCGCACGGCAATTTTTTTAATTTATCTGCGAGCAATAAAGCCGAGGCTGGATTATGAGCAACATCGAATATTTGAGTCACCGGGTGAGAAATAATTTTAAATCTACCCGGCAAATAAGCTGATGTTAAACCCTGTTTAATATGCTCACGAGTAATATTAAGTGGCAAGTGACTGAGGGTTTCAAGTGCAATGACTGCATTATGTAACGTTAGATAATCTGGCATGGGTAAATTTTTGTAATTAATATTTTTTTTATGGCTAATAAATTCCCAATGATCTTCATAAACTTTATAACTAAAATTAATATTATACCTAAATAATTCCGTGTTAATTTTATGAGCATAATCTATAACAGATTTAGGAATAAATTCAGAACCAAAAATACTGGGTTTATTTGGCCTATATACATGAGCTTTTTCCAAACCAATTTGATCTAAGCTATTACCTAATCTCTCTTGATGGTCAAAATCTATATTAGTTATCACAGAAATATCTGGCTCGACTAATAAATTAACGGGATCTAATCTTCCGCCAATACCCACTTCTAATATAACAACATCAAGAGAATGTTTATCAAATTCTTTAAGGGCTATGTGAGTTTTTTCTAGAAAATCTTGAGAATCTGATAACAATCCCCTAACAGGCGTGTTGTTTATTTTTATTCTTTCGCTGGGATCAAACACATGAGGAGAATAATACGCGCCAATTTTATATCCTGCTGCTAATAATATGGCCTCACAGAATGCAACCGTTGAACCTTTGCCGTTTGTACCTGTAATTGTTATAACTTTGCTAATACCTCACCCCCTTTGGGCGAATCTATTATTTTGCACAGCTGCAAGAACGCGAGCATCATCACTTGCTTTGGCTTTTTCTTTAAAAAATTTAATATGATAAGCGCCTTCACTCACGGGTATATTTTCGCAATTTCTTCCCTGAACTTTCGCATGTTCATATTTTCGTTTTAATTCTTGTTCAATCTCCAAAAAATAATATTGCCTAACATATTGATTCTCAGGTGGTTGATCCACTTCAGCGAGTAATCGTCGAACACCTCTGTCATCTTCTAATTTTTGCCAACCATTTATAGCTGAGCTACTTCCTCGCGCCATTATTTTTATCCATGACAGCGGCGTGGTAACAACTTGTGTTACACCACGAAAGAGCGTCGTTAGCGCACTGAGTGGCCAAAAAATCAGCGTATATGTGAAATGTATTTTGAGACGTGTTGATAAGGGATATTCGAGTCCGCGACCGCTAGCTTCATGTGTGATTTGATCATGTTTATGAGGAATCAAAGCGTCAATCGTTCCCGCCACTAAAAAGATTGGGAGCGCCGCCACGGTTGCTAAAGCTTTAAGAATATTTCCTATACCACGTAACGGTTGTAGAAAATCCCAGCCAATATGGCGTTTGGATTTATACGAATCAAATGTACTTACGGCATCTTTGGCTATATCCACAAAAGGTTGAAGAATGCCAAAAAGCACAGGATCATTTTTATAGGGATTGCATTTTTGTCGCTGATGTCGACGATTGTTAACTTCGTCCCAACCCAGCTCCGATGATTTGTATTCGTTTGAGAATAGCTTAGCCGCCGTTGTGTTAAAAAATCTTGGGAGTGTGTAGTAACCGAGATAGCTATGTATAGCCGCCCAATTTTCACGCAGAACTAAATATTCAAAAATAGAATAGTATGCTCGATTAATTTTTCGAAACCACGGGGAGTGAAATTTTTGGCGGATACGTTCTAGTTTTGCTTGACTGACCATTCCAGATTTTTCCTTAAATGCAACAAATTATTAAATAGGCGCATGATGCAGCAATTTGGCTAATTCTTTTGCAAGTGTTTCCCGCATATCCGCACGGTTTACAATCATATCAATCGCACCATGTTCTAATAAAAATTCACTACGTTGAAAGCCTTCTGGCAAAGTAGCGCGTACGGTTTGTTCTATAACTCTGGGTCCAGCAAATCCAATTAACGCCTGTGGTTCTGCAATAATAATATCGCCTAACATTGCAAGACTGGCAGACACACCACCCATGGTTGGATTGGTCAATACTGAAATATACGGCAATCCCGCTTCACCTAATTTTGCTAACGCCGCAGAAGTTTTGGCCATTTGCATCAATGAAAATAAAGCCTCTTGCATTCGGGCGCCGCCACTCGCTGAAAAACATACAAAGGGAATCTTTTTTTCGAGGGCGGTATTTACACCCAATACAAATCTTTCTCCTACCGCTGCTCCCATCGAACCACCCATAAAAGCAAATTCAAATACGGCAACCACTAACGACAATGTTTTAATTTGTCCTTCCATAATGATGATAGCTTCGTTTTCGCCAGACGATTTTTCAGAAGCGGTAATTCTGTCTTTATATTTTTTGCTGTCTTTAAAGTGCAATCTATCAACAGCAATAATATTTTCACCCAACTCAATTCCACTGTTTTCATCGAGTAAAGACGCTAAACGCTCTCGGGCTGACATACCATCATGGTAATTACACTTAGGGCAAACATATAAATTACGTTCAAGTTCTGTGCTATATAATACGGCTTCGCAACCTTTGCATTTTGTCCACAATCCTTCAGGCACACCCTTTCGATTTTTACCCGACTCTGTACGAATTTTAGACGGCAATAATTTTTTAAACCAACTCATGCAGTTTCCTTGACAGTGATGGCTGTAATTAATTCATCTTCTAGCCATCGTAATAATTGCTGTATTAAGTAATTAACCACTTCTTCTTCAGGCATGGTCTCACACAGTTTTTCGCAGATTTCTCCAAACGTAGATTTTTTCTGGACCATGTTGAGCACTAATTTTTCTTGCGGTGTAATTTCCAGATAATAGACTTGCGTATGTTTTCTATATACGCGGTATTTTTCCAGAATAGTTAAAGAAGGATGTAATTCAAATAATATCTCATTCCAACTGTCTTGCGGAATGGTTTGTAAATAGTCGCGTGTAATAGGCGTAGCGTTGGGCGCATCAACCGCAAAACTAATCGCCCAATCTAATTCTGCGAGTTCAGCCAATTTATTTTTTTTCTGCTTTTTCAAAAAAGCACTTAAATTTATGCCGAAACGGGACAAAGAGTAATACTCCGACGGATGATGATTAATATATTCAAAAGCGAGATCATAAAAATCATCTTCTCCCATTTTATCTAATAATAGGGGAAATGTTTTTTCGAGGGCTTCCATTAATCTTGCCCTATAGCCATCAATATAAATTAAAGCACGTTCTTCGGGATTAATGATGAGTGGCATAATGGGTTGAGCGTTTTCATCAAACACGCCCTGCTGCCAATTCTCTTGAAGTTTACGCAGCAACATATTTTCTTACCTGCGCTAACTCATCTAATAGCTCTGCAAATGGCGGAAACCGATCGTCTCGTTCTATTAAAGTCGACACTTTTCCGAAGCGTTTTAAGGCTACTTCAAATAATGTCCAGACATTTTCTATAATCGGCGCATCGTGGGTATCTAAAATAACATCACCCTTATTAGTATGCCCTGCCAAATGAAATTGCTGCACTCTATCTATAGGAATGCCGCTAATAAAATCATGGGGATCAAATCCGTGATTAAAGCTGTTTACATAAATATTATTGATATCTAATAATAATAAACAATCTGCTTTTTGACTGAGCGCACTCAGAAATTCCCATTCGGTAAAATCAGAATTTTTATAGCTAATATAAGATGAGACATTCTCTATGGCGATTCGCTGACCTAAATATTCTTGAACATGTTGAATACGCGTCGCAATATGATTCAATGCTTCTTCAGTATACGGAATAGGTAATAGATCATGCATATTCTTGCCATTAACACCTGTCCAACAGCAATGATCAGAAATCCAAGCGGGCTTCACTCTATTCATTAAAATTTTAAGTTTCTTGAGGTAATCTTGATCCAGTGGATCAGTTCCTGCAATTGACATCGATACCCCATGCATCACCATAGGATAATGTTCGCGAATTTTATCGAGATAATATAAAGGATTACCGCCATCTATCATGTAATCTTCTGAAATAATTTCAAAGAAGTCGACCAACGGTAAAGTCGAGAGGATCTCTTGATAGTACGTAGAACGTAAGCCTAAACCACAACCGAGTGCTTTATGCATAGTAAGGGGCTGCTGGGATCAAAAATAATGAGGCTGACTTTAACATCAGCCTCATTGAACCGCAACAAACCAATATTAGTTGGTTGTTGTGGTGGTGGTATCAGTGCTGCTTGTGCTTGTTGTGCTCTTTGTTGCTTCTTTCTTAGCTGCATGCTTATGATGTCTGTGATGCTTTACTTTTGCTTTGCAAGAACTCATGTTCTTACAACTGTTCATTGGTGCAGGAGCTGCAACTGGTGTCGCTACTGTTCCACAAGCGCTACTGCCTTCGCTTGCACAACCTACTAACGCCAAACCAGCTATGACGGCTACTGCAATTTTTGCTAACTTTGCCATGTGGATATATCCTCATATCAATTGATTGTTGAACAATTAAGTCAATGATCAATCCATCATCACTGAAAAATCGATCAGGGCATATTAACGCTTATCTTGAAAAAGAATGCAAGTTTTTTTTCACGTGATTTAACACGCTTAAGAAATCCACTTCACGAGCGCATCTGAAATTTCATCGGAAAGGGTTTCAGGTAAATAATGTAACCCATATCCTATATCAACTGCAGTCAGTGCGGGGAAATTATCCATGCACCACTTCACGGTTTCCATACTCACTAAAAAACCAGGCATAGCATAGAGTAATAATTTTTTTATCTGTGTTGTTTGAAGCCACTCCAGATAATGATTAACCATAGTAATCATTGGACTTTTTGAATTAAAAAAAGGATTCTCTATAACAGACTGCCATAAAACCTGTCGCGATTTTTTATCTTTAAATGGCTTGCGGTATATTTCCATAACATCGGGTGAAAGTTTTTTTAATGTTAGATTGGACAGGAATTTTTCCAGTGCATAATTTTCATCCAAGACAACTCTTTTTAATTCTTTTTCGTTATTCATCAGCGGCATTAAATCTTGGATCAACATCGGAACCTCTTGCATATTTTTAGGGATGTGCAAAAAAGATTCCAGAAAAACTAATCCAGAAATTTTTTCAGGATATTTTTGAGCATATGTCATCCCAATAACAGATCCCATACCCAACATGACTAACGTAATATCGTTAAGCGCTAATGCTTTAGTAAATCCTTCAAAATACTTAATATGATCATGAATAGTATATTCCAGTGCGGGTTTATCTGATTCCCCCATGCCTATAAGATCAGGCGCTATGCACTGAGCGTGCTTGGATACGTTGGGAATAATATTGCGCCATGTATAACTTGAAACAGGCGCACCGTGTAAAAAAACAACGGGCTTACCACTTCCTTCCGTTAAATAATGCATCTGCGAACCCAATACAGTAACTTTATTTGACTGAATGCCCATCGTTACACTCCTGTATACAATTATACAAACTAGTATATAAACTGGACTTGATTCTAATATACCCCGATAATAATGTCTCTCGGCATTCTGGGGTGTTCATGGAACAAAAGGCAAAGCGATTTTGGGCTGTGAGCGCAGGGATAATCTCTCTTGCACTACTCGCCTACGCCTATGATCTCTATACAACCTACTACCCTTCTACAGATGATGCTTATATTCAAGCTGATGTAGTAAATATCGCCCCACAAGTCACAGGGCCTGTTGATCATATCTATGTTGAAGATCATCAATTTGTCGGCGCGCACCAATTACTTTTTACAATAGACCCTACCCCATTTCAAATAGCCTTAAGGCAAGCGCAATCAAATCTAGAACAAACGCAAGCGCAATTAGATACGCAAGCAAAAAATACCGCACGTATTCTTCCCTTAGTAAAAGACGGCCAGTTATCTAAATCCGCTGGTGATGATGCACAAGGACAATTAGATCAATTACGCGCAGGGCTTAAAGTTGCTGAAGCACAATTAGCGTCTGCACAAGTAAATTTATTATATACACAAATTTATGCACCCAATGATGGCTATGTGACTAATTTTGTTTTACGAAAAGGACAAGTTATACAAGCCGACAGTCCACAATTTGCTATCGTTGAAAATAAAGATTGGTGGGTTAATGCTAATTTTAAAGAAACAGATTTGGCACGCATTAAATCGGGCCAATCTGCAAATATTACCGTCGATATTTATCCGAATATTACTTTTAAGGGTATTGTTCAAGAAGTCAGCCGAGGAAGTGGCGCAATATTTTCGTTATTACCGCCAGAGAACGCAACAGGCAATTGGGTAAAAGTCACACAGCGTTTTCCGGTTCGAATAAACTTTATCAATCCTGATCCGAAATATCCGTTACGCATGGGCGCGAGTTGTGAAGCGAGCATAGATACTCGTTAGAGTATCTATGCTCGTCCTGAGGAACGCGAAGCGTGACGAAAGATCTAGCCCTACCGCTCATTTCGCTTGCGGTCGACTTCTTTCAAGAACTTCTTGCGCAATCTAATCGTCGCTGGCGTAACTTCGACTAACTCATCATCTTCAATAAATTCTAGAGCTTGCTCTAAGCTGAATTGAATCGGCGGAGTGAGAATAATGCTTTCGTCTGAACCAGAAGCTCGCATATTTGTCAGCTGTTTTCCCTTGGAAATATTCACAACAAGATCATTATCTCTGGAGTGAATACCGACTAACATACCCTCATACACTTCTGTTTGCGGGCCAATAATCATGCGACCACGTTCTTGTAAATTAAAGATGGCAAACGCAGCAGCAACACCAACGGCATTCGCAATTAATACACCGTTTTGTCTGTGCCCTACTTCGCCTTTTGCTGCGGGACCATAATGATCAAAATTATGATGCAATAATCCCGTACCAGACGTTGATGTCATGAATTCTGTTCTGAATCCAATTAAGCCTCTTGCTGGAATCATATATTCTATTCTGACGCGCCCTTTTCCATCTGGCATCATGTCGAGTAATTTTCCGCGACGTGAACCTAATTTTTCCATGATGGTTCCCTGATGCGATTCTTCAACGTCAACCGTTAACGTTTCATAGGGTTCACAGGTTTCGCCTTCGATTTCTTTCATAATTACTTCGGGGCGTGCAATACATAATTCATAGCCTTCACGACGCATCGTTTCGATTAATATAGAAAGATGTAATTCGCCACGGCCTGACACACGAAATTTATCCGGATCGGGCATGTCTTCTACACGTAACGCTACGTTATGAATTAATTCTTTTTGTAAACGCTCGCGAATTTGTCGACTGGTAACGTATTTTCCGTCACGACCCGCAAAGGGTGAATTATTCACTTGGAAAATCATGCTGATGGTTGGTTCATCGACAGTCAAATTTGGCAAAGCTTCAGGTGCATTGGGATCACATAAAGTATCTGAAATACGAATATTATCTACGCCCGTAACCGCCACAATATCACCGGCCATCGATTCGGGAATTTCTTTTCGTTCTAAACCGTGGTAACCCAAGATTTGTAATATTCTGCTTTGTCGTGTACTTCCATCAGCCGCAATAACAGTAACGGGCGTATTGCTTTTAATTCTTCCACGTGAAATGCGTCCAATGCCGATGGCTCCAACATAATTAGAATAATCGAGCGCACTGATTTGCATTTGAAACGGCCCATCTAAATTAACTTTAGGAGGATGAACGTGTTTTACAATAGCTTCAAATAATGGAATTAAATTATCTGATTTGTTGTTGTAATCAAGCGTCGCAAAACCTTGTAACGCTGACGCATAGATAACAGGAAAATCTAATTGTTTTTCTGTAGCACCCAATCGGTCAAATAAATCAAAAATTTGGTTTAACACCCAATCTGGTCTTGCACTGGGTCGGTCTATCTTATTAATCACTACGATAGGATGAAGTCCTCGTGCAAACGCTTTTTGGGTTACAAATCTTGTTTGAGGCATAGGACCATCAACTGCATCGACCAGTAATAATACAGAATCAACCATAGAGAGAATTCGCTCTACTTCACCGCCGAAGTCCGCATGTCCTGGTGTATCAACGATATTAATGCGATATCCGCCCCAATCGATGGAGGTATTTTTAGCTAAAATCGTAATTCCACGTTCTTTTTCAAGGTCATTGGAATCCATAACGCGTTCGGTTCGGTTTGCTGTAGCCCCAGATTGTTGGAGCATTTTATCAACGAGGGTTGTTTTACCGTGGTCAACGTGGGCAATGATGGCGATGTTTCTGATATTTTCTACTTGATTTTGCATGATGATAATCTATCCTTTGGGACTTGAGCGATTTAGCACGTATAAAAGGGAACTATTGTACCACATGAAAACGACCACCCGAACAATGTTAGTGACAATGGCCCTGCCCTATGCCAATGGCCAGCTCCACTTGGGGCATCTGGTAGAAGCCATCCAAGCGGATATCTGGGTGCGTTTTCAAAAACTTCAGCAAAACACCTGTTATTTTATCTCAGGCGATGATGCCCATGGCACGCCGATTATGCTAAGCGCAGAGAAACTTCATAAAAAACCTGAAGACTATATTCAACTCATCCATGAACAACGCAAAAAAGACTATAAAAATTTTCATGTTGATTTGGACATATACGGCACAACACATTCGACTGAAAACCAGCGATTTGTCGAATTAATTTATAAAAAACTCAATGATCATCAAGCCATATTTAAAAAAGAAATCGAACAATATTTTGACACCCAAAAGAATATATTTTTACCCGACAGATTTATCAAGGGTACTTGCCCGAAATGTAAAACCAAAGATCAATATGGCGATGCGTGTGAAGCCTGTGGTACCACGTATTCGCCCATGGATTTAATCGACCCCTTATCTGTTTTATCACAAACCAAGCCTGTTATTAAAAAAACAGAACACTACTTTTTTGATTTGCCCAAATTTGCTGAAAAATTAAAAAAGTGGACGCTCAATGAATCCCTTCAATCCGAAGTAATCAATAAATTAGAAGAATGGTTTTCTGTAGGTTTACAACCGTGGGATATTTCGCGTGATGCACCCTATTTTGGTTTTAAAATTCCGGGCGAAGACGATAAATATTTTTATGTCTGGCTCGATGCGCCTATTGGTTATATCGCTATTTTTAAACAATTATGTGAATTAAAAAATATTAATTTTGCTGAATATTGGAAAGAAAATAGCCGCAATGAGCTTTATCATTTTATTGGCAAAGACGTAATGTACTTCCATACATTATTTTGGCCAGCCATGTTAATGGGTGCAGAGTTTCGCACACCTACCGCCGTATTTATTCATGGTTTTCTGACGGTTGATGGCCAAAAGATGTCAAAATCACGAGGGACTTTTATTGAGGCACAAGATTATTTAAAACAGCTTAATCCAGAATATCTAAGATATTATTACGCCGCAAAGTTATCAGATAGACTGGAAGATATTGATTTGAACCTCGATGATTTCATGCAGCGAATTAATAGCGACTTGGTCGGCAAAGTGATCAATATCGCCAGTCGATGCGCTATGTTTATTAATAAATATTTTAATAATATATTAGCTGATACTTGTATTATATCTGATCTATTTGATGAATTTGTTTCAACCGGCGAAACCATTGCGTTATATTATGAAAAACGCGAGTATAGCAAAGCGGTTCGTGAAATCATGCAATTGGCTGACCGTGCAAACCAATATATTGACGATCAAAAACCCTGGACGCTTATTAAACAATCCGGCCATGAAAAACAGGTTCAAGAAATTTGCAGCGCGGGCTTAAACTTATTTTTATTATTAATGACGTATCTAAAACCTATTCTTCCTGAAACAGCCAAAAACGTAGAGCAATTTATGAATATTGGCGAGATTACCTGGGAAGAGAGCAAAGCGCCTCTCGTCAATCATACTATTTTAACTTTTACGCCATTATTACAGCGTATTACACCTGAACAAATTGATATTTTGAGAAAAGCATCTCCACGCGAGGAACCCATGACAGAATCTAATCCATCAAATCCAGCTTTTGATCCCCTCTTTCCTGAAATTACGATAGAAGACTTTGCCAAAATAGATTTGCGTATAGCAAAAATTATTGCGGCTGAATCTGTTGAAGGCGCAGAAAAATTATTAAAACTGACTGTTGATATTGGCTTTGAAAAAAGACAAATATTTGCAGGTATTAAATCTGCTTATAATCCTGATGATTTAATTGGCAAATTAACGGTTGTTGTTGCCAATTTAGCCTCTCGTAAAATGCGCTTTGGTGTTTCCGAAGGCATGGTATTAGCGGCGGGTCCAGGTGGTAAAGATTTATGGATTTTAGAACCTCATCCAGGTGCACAACCCGGCATGCGTGTAAAATAAATGGTTTTTAAAATTGCTGTAATTACAGAATCAGAATGCATCGGCTGTACGAAGTGTCTGCAGTTTTGTCCGTTTGATGCCATTATTGGTGCGAATAAACAAATTCATACTGTTCTTGAAACAGCGTGTACTGGCTGTGAATTATGCGTAGATCCGTGTCCGGTAGATTGCATTGAGATGATCGATGTTCCTAAAATGCTTTATGAGCCTGAAAAAATAAAGCTTCGTCGTCAACAACATCGTGAGCGACTCGAAAATACGTTTGCAGATTCGTCCCTTGATACTCAGACTAAAAAACAAATGATTTTGGATATTTTAAAACGCAGTGATCCCTCGAGAAAAATATAATAAATAGGCAATACTTTAAACAACTCCGTGCAACCTCGCCCAACCCGCCTCAACTTCTAGAACATATTGCGCGGGTTTATTAGGTTTATATACCGGACAATTAAATAAAGTACATGGCTGTGCATTTTCTTTGACATAAACTATATTATAATTTTTATCCATCCAAATAATATCAATAGCAAATAACATGTCTTTCATCCAGAATGGATATATCCCTTCCGTTGGAAATATAAATAACATTCCCTGATTTTCGCCTAATGATTTTCTGCCGGATAATCCTTGCGCAAGTGCCGCGGGAGACGAAACTTTTTCTACCTGAATAGTTATATGATTAATAGTAAAATTGCTTAAGCTGTAAGATGGGCTAGAAAATAAACTCGTTAATACACAAAATAAAATAAAACTTAATTTTTTAATTTTACTGATGTTATATTGCATACTATATTTCATAATATTTTCTCAGCAATTTCAGCCACGCGTTTACCTAAAATTCTGCATAAATTTCTTTCTGTTTCTGTAATAGGCAAATTACTGTTGGGTCCGGCCAAATGACTTGCACCGTAGGGTGTGCCCCCTTCTTTGGTTGATGTTAATTCTGCTTCGGTATACGGAATTCCCACCATAATCATGCCATGGTGAATTAAGGGCAACATCATGCTCAATAAAGTAGATTCCTGCCCACCATGCATGCTGGCTGTTGATGTAAATACACCCGCTGGTTTATTAACCAATGTGCCCGACAGCCACAATTCGGATGTTGAATCCAAAAAATATTTTAATGGCGCAGCCATATTTCCAAAACGCGTTGGGCTGCCCAAAATTAAACCCGCACAATTTTTTAAATCATCCAGCGTAACAAATGGCGCGCCTTCTTTTGGTACAGGCGGCTCGGTAATTTGTGTAACCGGAGCAACTGGCGGAACAGTTCTGATCACAGCTTCCATAGATTTAATTTCATTTACGCCACGTGCGACATAATTAGCCATTTCTGCCACTGCACCGTAACGACTGTAGTAAAGCACTACGATTTTGCCCATACAGGATTCCTCATGCGTATAGATAAAGTTTCGGGGATATTTAATTCTTTTTCATAAAACGTCATAGAACCCATAATATTTTTTACGTAGTTTCGTGTTTCTTTAAAGGGAATCGTTTCTATCCAAATATCTGCAGGAATAGGCCGAGCAGATAACCATTTTTTAACGTTTCCTGGACCTGCATTATAAGCAGCTGTCGCTAAAATCATATTATTATTAAAATCTCCCAGCATATGTCTTAGATAAATACTCCCAAGCTCTACATTCATTTGAGGATTTAATAAATTGGATGTCATGAAAGACATATGTGCTTGATTTGCAACAAGTAAAGCGGTATTGGGCATTAATTGCATTAATCCCAACGCCCCCGCACTGGATTTTACTTCAGGCATAAACAAACTTTCTTGGCGAACCAAGGCAAATACCCACGCAGGATCTAAATTATTTCTCAACGCTTCATTTAAAATAGGCTCTCTATAAGCCAACGGAAATCGAAGTGGAATATCTGAACCATCGCTAATTAAATTAACTGTTGCAATGGCTCGCTCATACCAGCCCCACTGAACCGCTAATTCTGCGGCGGCTAAATAATCTTCTTCTGGCATATGTTGAATGGCCCACTGCCATTCTTGTGTTGCTTCAGGTAACCATTTTAATTGATACAGTTCAGACGCTCGTCCAATAGCAGGAATACTCGCAATCGCATTCATTTGCGCCACATTTACTTTTAATTCTGCAACGGCCATCAACGGCTGTTGATTTAATTGAACGCTCGCCAATTGTCCATAAAAATCACCGTGCAACGCTAAATCACGGTAAATATTTTGTGCGGCAGAAATTTGATGTTGTGCGCCCAGTGCTCGCGCCAACCAATAACGCCACTGCGGTGATTTGCGCTGATCTGCAGGTAGTGTATTTATACTTGCTGCTACAATAGCCCAATTTTGATTAACTAATCCTGTACGAATTCGCCAATCACGAACGGTATCATCGACATATTTATCTGATATATTTAATAGCCACGCATAAGCAGAAGGATCGTGAGCACGTGCAAGCGCAAGCGCAACAATCTTTAACGCTCTTTGTTGCGTATCCAGATCAAAACGATATTGTTTATTGATGCTATCCCACACCACGGCAGTTTTATGGGGACTGACTTCACTTAAACGCATCAAGCCTGTTAATAAAACCGAACTGGTTAATTGAGAAGTTTTTAACATTAATTCAGGATGATTATAAATATCCTCCCAGTTTTTAAATCCTTGCTTGCTACCCGGCGGTAGTAATACTGAAAGCTGAGCGGCTAATTCAGGATTATGATCTTCATACGCGAGTGAAATTCTTTCCCATATTAAATTTTCTGCCATATTACCTTGACGTAATGCTTGCCCAAAAACCCATAAACACGAATCGGGCATCGCTGAATTTTTATTTAATAATTCGCTAATATGATCCAACGCTTGTTCTGTTTGTCCGGTTTGCCACAATGCTTCACGCTGATCACACTGCAGTCCCAACATTTTAGTCGGTTGATACACTGTAAGAAATAAACGCCAATCGTGTCGAACCGCTAGTTGTGTTAGCCATAGATGGCGCAAATGATCGGCGAGTGGAGTATCACGGTAGGTTTCTAAAAAATCTTGCAATTGTTCTGGCGTAGCGCGTTGTAAATTTAAGACCAGATCAGAATATAAAAGATAGGGATACAAGGGATAATTAGTCAAATTATTAGTTATAGCCAAAAAACCTTTTTGGTCACCGTGTTGTAAATCAGAGAGTGCAGCAAGAAATGCGGTGCGATCAGAAACAGCGTTATAAGCAAAAAGCATAACGGGAAATAAAATTAAAAATACAAGAATTCCCATCATGCTTTTTCGAAACACGTACTGTCCTTAAGAAATATAAATTGCGATTATTTACTACTTACCACCACCGGGTCGCGGAGTTGTTGTCGGAGTTGCAGCTGCTGCATCAGGCTCAGCTCTTTTCACTGTAAGACTATCTGCTACCGTAGCTGCCTTACCACTCGTCTCTACAACAGGTTTAACAGCTGGCGCAAGTCTTCCACCTTTAGCCACAAACTCTTCACGCTTAGTCTCGTAATCTGTCATGGCTTGTTTCAGTGCGGCACGCTGACTGCTCTTTAAATGACTATAGATAGCTGTAATCTCAGTTCGTGGATTCAAGTTTTTATCCAGAGAAGCCATGATGGATTCAAAACGTCTCTTCACATATTTATTTTTCGTAGCAGAATATCGTCGCGCTAACATGTTGTCATCAATACGAGGAATGAGTGTTATATTTTTAAATTGACCGATGACGCCCTTCTCTCCTGCAGCTACTTTTAGTACAGCATCAAATGCGGTTCTTCTGAATACTGTTTTTTGTGCTTGAACCGATTTATTTTGGTCATCAATTAAAACATCAAAATTGCTGACAAGACCAATTCCCATGCTGACTGTTTCTTGACGAAGATTTGTAGGATCGCCTGACTTTCTTTGATTTTGTATTTTGGTCGCTTCGGTGACGTTCTTTTGTTCGGCTTTAGCTTTATCCATTATGGCATCTAGCTCTTTTTTTTCGGCTAGAATTTGATCTTCAGCTTTTCCTGCATTTTTTTGTGCATGCGCGAGTTCCTCTCTGAGTATAATCATAGACTCAAGCGTTTCATCGTTATTAGGTATCGGCTGTGTACCACCCGCAAGCCGCTGAAGCTTTTGTGTAGGTTCTCGCATATTACGATTAACGGGTAAATTACTATTCAGATACAAACCGTCCAACTTATTTAAAAATTCTTTTGCGGCATTCGAATAATTTTGCTGTGCTTTTTCTAAGCCAGGCGATTCGCTGGCGAGACCTTCGGGAGTATCGTCTTCTGGTGGAGTTGGAACTGGAGCTGCTGCCGTGTCTTCTGTCGCCATAACCTATCTCCTCAACGTTCTATGACTAAAGTATAGCACCCTCTGAGCGGCTTTTTTCAATAAAATTCATTAAATCATTCGTTAACTTTGGCGTTCCAACGCCAGATAATGCCGAAATGCGGTAAACAGGCCCTTTCCATGCCAAGCCCTTTATAATACGTTTTGCCTCTTTTTCAGCGTCTTTTTCAGGCATTAAGTCTATTTTATTTAACACCAACCAACGGGGTTTGTTTAATAAATCAGCGTTAAATTTTTTCAGCTCATTAATAATTTGTTTGGCTGAAATAACAGGATCAGTTTCGTCTTGCGGAGCGATATCAACTATATGTAATAAAACATGTGTGCGTTGTAAATGCTTTAAAAATTGTATTCCCAATCCCGCACCTTCTGCTGCTCCCTCAATTAATCCGGGAATATCTGCAATAACAAAGCTTCTATGGGCAGAAACAGAAACAACACCTAAATTAGGATATAAAGTTGTAAAGGGATAATCAGCCACTTTAGGTTTAGCCGCAGAAACGGCGCGTATAAAAGTCGATTTTCCGGCATTGGGTAAACCTAATAATCCAACATCGGCTAAAACTTTAAGTTCTAATTTTAATTTTCTAATTTCACCTAATTTGCCTTTCGTAAATTGTCGAGGCGCTCTGTTCACACTGCTCTTAAATCGTGTATTACCTAATCCGTGAAAACCACCGCGAGCAACTAATAATTTTTCGCCGGCAGTTTTTAAATCACCTAATAATTCTTGGGTTTCTATATCATAGACTAACGTTCCGACAGGTACGGGTATGATTAAATCTTCACCGCCTCTTCCCGTACATTCTGCACCACCGCCTTTTTCGCCTGATTTTGCCCTATGTTCCCGCTGATATCTAAAATCAACTAGCGTATTAATAGCTGAGTCAGCAATGAGATAAATACTGCCACCATCTCCACCGTCACCGCCATTGGGTCCACCGAAGGGAATAAATTTTTCACGACGAAAACTCGCCGAGCCATCGCCGCCTTTTCCGGCAGTAACTTTTATGGTGGCTTCATCAACGAATTTCATGGAAAAACACTCTAGTGGGTAACAGAAAGATTATATCAGAACAGGGCGAGAAGAATCTCGCCCCTACGAAAGAAATGACTATTTGGTTTCAGCTGCCGCTTCAGGAGCAGCAGGAACTACAGGAAGTACATTGACGAACTGCTTGTTTAATTCACCACCAAATTTAAATTCAACATGGCCATCAACTAAAGCATATAAAGTATGATCACGACCCATGCCAACATGTTTACCGGGATGTTTACGTGTACCACGTTGTCTGACAATAATATTTCCCGCTTTAACGAACTCACCGCCAAAACGTTTAACGCCTAAATACTTAGGATTTGAATCGCGACCATTTTGTGTACTACCACCGGCTTTTTTTGTTGCCATGACCTATACCCCTAATAAATTATAACTAGCTAATGCTTTTAATTTCTAATTTCGTAAAATACTGACGATGACCTTGTTGTTTACGATAATGTTTACGACGACGAAATTTAATAATGCGAATTTTATCGTGTCGGCCTTCACCCACAACATTGGCAATAACTTTGGCACCCGCAACAAAAGGCGCGCCAACTTTAAGACCTGCGTCATTAGAAAGCATGAGAACATTGTTAAATTCAACGGTTTGACCCGCTTCAACGTCCAATTTTTCGACCGTTAACACTTGGCCTTCGGAAACTCGATACTGCTTACCACCGGTTTGGATCACTGCGTACATGAGGAAAATTCACCCTGTAATATTAAAAATTTAGAGGCGCATTCTACGCAATCGCTTCCCGAACTGCAACTGTTGAAAGTATTCACAAGTTCTGTGGATAACTTTGTGGACAAAATCTAAAAAAGGAATGAAAATCACGATAAAATAACGGTTTAAATCAAACTGGCTAAAATCTAGCCAACCTGCGTTTTCTCTATGTACATCAACGACTTAGAGATAACTTCAAGCATTATAAACGCATCGTTTAGAAATTGTAAGGATTCCCATGGATTTTAGTGGATATGATCTGATTTTAACGCCAAATCATAGACTTTCTGCTTCGTTAAAATTGTCTGCGCCCCTCTTTTCTCTCTCTCAATGGCTGGAGAAAGCCTTTCTTGAGAGTCAATCCAGCCAAATTTTGTTGAATTCACACCAGCAATTATTCGTCATAAAGACCTTACTATCAGAAAATCACCCAGAATACCTGGGCTTGGCGGCTCTAATACAATCAGCCTGGCACTTGAGTCATCAATACCAGGTCAATATCCACTCAGACCTATTTAACAAAAACGACGATACGCAGTTGTTTCAATCCATCGCTATCCTTATAGAGGAGTACTACCGTAAAAATAATCTCACGGATTTAGATCAAGTCATGGCCAAATGTATCGTTCCTGATAAAACAGGACTCGTGGGATTCGCTGAACTGACCCCACTGGAGCAAAGAGTATTGGGGCACTGCTCTCATATAAAGTTAGAGCGCCCCGCTCGTAAGATTTCTAAAGCTACTTTTACTGATACTGAAGCTGAATTGAAGAGCATGGTACTTTGGGCATGTTCACAGCCTAAAAACATTCAAACCGCCTGTGTTATACCTGATTTAGAGTCTCAGAGAGATAAACTTGAGTACTATTTTGATACTATTTTAGATGACCGAAAAGCGTATACCCTATCTGCCGTAAAAAAATTAGCAGACTATTACTTTATACAAGATGCTTTAGCTAGGTTAAAACCTGAAGATAAAACTCAAAAACCCAGTGATTGGGTAGAAACTTTTCAAAATCAATTGGATATATCAGACTTTCCCGGATCTAGACCGCTGAATAACGAAGAATTTCAACTATCCGAAAAACTCAAGGATATATTTAAGCTATATAGAAACCATGATTTTATCAACAAAAAATTTAATTTTGATGAAGCCATTAGCGAACTACGCAGCTTATGTTCACGAGTACCTTTTCAGGTAACAGCGTCTAAAACAGCCCATATACATATAGTCAGTCTCTTAGAATCCAAGGGTTTATTATTTGACAAGCTTTGGGTATCCGGCATGGACAGTCGACATTGGCCCAATAAATCACGCGTAAATCCATTCTTGCCATTCCCTCATGTGGTATCAGAAACGCGTGATTGGGATAAAAGCGCTGATGAAGTTATCTTTAGCTATCCGCAACAAAATAGAGATGAGACTTTAATTCCTGCTGATATATTAAAAGATATTGCTGAGGTAAAAATTAATTTAAGCTGGCCGATGCCTAGCATTGGGAGATCCTTCGTCGCACTGCGTGCTCCTCAAGACGACATTCCAGTAAATGTCGATCTATTAAAACATAAGGGCAGCCAAATATTTAAAGATCATATAGCCTGTCCCTTTCGGGCTTTTGCAAAACATAGATTGGGCGCACAAAAACAAGAATTACCTCAATTAGGATTTACTGCCCTACAACGGGGAAATCTCGTTCATCAGGTATTGGAAAATTTCTGGAAAGCTGTTAATACCCAAAAAATATTATTAGATTATCCTCACGATAAATTATTAAATTTAATCGATAGCGTGATTAATAACAGCTTAAATAAATTTGCTAGAAATACTCAAGAAATTTTTATTTTGGCTGAGAAATCTAGACTACAAAAATTAATTCTAGATTGGATTGAGCTCGAAAAAAAACGCGAAGATTTTGTTGTTATAGCGACTGAACAGACTATAGAAACCCATCTCGGCAAATTGCCGTTAAAACTGAGAATAGACCGCATAGATAAGATAGCCGAGAATAAATATTTAATAATAGACTATAAAACCAGCCAATATGATATTCGCGGTGATTATCTCGATGAGCCCCAATTGCCGTTATATGCCATATTAAGTGCCGTTTCTGTTGATAATATAGCCTATGCGTATTTAAGAACAGGCAACAGCAAATTAAAAGAGATACCCGTTAAAGATATGAAAAATCAATGGGAACAAGAATTATTAAAAATAGCTGAGGATTTCCTAAAAGGTAACGCAGTGGTGAATCCTAAATATGGCGAAGAAACGTGTCGGATGTGTGATTTAAGTTCTTTGTGTCGAATTAAGTCATTTCCCAACGCGCCCGTGCTTTGATCTGCAAATTATCATCTTGCCCTAATTCCAAGCGTTTATAGCCTGCAAATGCAATCATTGCGCCGTTATCTGTACAGAATTCTTGTCGAGGATAGAAAGCCTTGCCGTCTAATTTATGCAGTAATTGGTCTAATTTTTGACGTAATAAAATATTGGCACTCACGCCACCCGTAACCACTAATTGATTTAAAAAATTATCTTCCAGCGCCCGCTTACATTTTATAACTAACGTATCTATTACAGCCTCTTGAAAACTGGCAGCCAGATCTTCTGGTGAATATGTTTTATTATTAAATTGGTTTAAAAACTGAGTCTTAAGCCCGCTGAAACTAAAATCTAATCCAGGCCTGTCGGTCATGGGTCGACTGAATTTAAATGCTTTTGGATTGCCCTTCTTTGCTAATTCAGCAATCGCCGCGCCTGCGGGATATCCTAAACCCAATAATTTTCCGACTTTATCAAACGCCTCGCCAGCCGCATCATCAAGTGTGTCTCCAATAATTTTATATTGACCAATATTTTTGACATGAACCAATTGCGTATGACCACCCGACACTAATAAGGCTATAAAGGGAAATTCAGGTGCAGAATTTTCTAATAACGGCGCTAATAAATGCCCTTCCATGTGATGCACAGCAACAGCGGGAATATTTAAACTCCAGGCTAAACTTCTTCCAAAAGTAGCGCCGACTAATAAAGCGCCAATTAATCCTGGCCCTGCCGTGTAAGCAACGGCTGAAATATCTTTTAAAGACAAATTGGATTTTTTTAATACAGAATTTAATAACGGTATTAGTCTTTGGATATGATCACGAGAAGCTAACTCAGGCACGACACCGCCGTATTTTGTGTGCATATCCGTTTGGGAATACAAATCATGCGCAAGCAAACCCTGATCGCTATCATAAATAGCTAAGCCAGTTTCATCGCAGGAACTCTCTATACCCAAAACACGCATTGCTTTATCATGCCCCATCAAAGTAAATCAGGGAGATTATGGCATGAAAACCATCGCAGTAGTGTTATCAGGATGTGGTGTATCAGATGGCAGCGAAATTTACGAAACCGTTTGTACCCTGCTTGCGATAGAAAAAGCCGGTGCGAAATATCAGTGCATGGCACCCAATATTCCCCAACGTAAAGTCATTAATCATCACACCAAAGAAGAAAGCAAAGAAACACGCAATGTGCTCGTCGAATCCGCCAGACTCGCTCGCGGCGAGATAATCGACATTGCTCACGCTAACCCCAAAGACTACGACGCCGTAATTTTCCCGGGTGGTTTTGGTGCTGCCGGTAATCTTTCTGATTTTGCTGTAGCTAACGACAAGAGCCATATGGATAAACAGACTTTACAGTTTGCCAAAAAAATGGCTGAACTTAAAAAGCCTGCAGGATTTATTTGTATCGCACCTACGTTGATTTCGCATATTTATGGCAAGGGTGTAAAAATGACCATTGGTACAGATCCAGCAACTTCACATGTGTTACAAAAAATGGGGAATTTACCGATAGAATGTGACTGCGCAAATATTGTCGTGGATGAACATCACAACGTCGTCACCACGCCTGCTTTCATGCTAGGTAAATCCATTACTGAAATTTCGGTCGGAATTACTAAATTAGTCCAAGAGGTTATTGGACGAGCCCGCTAGTCCGTTCATGTTAAGTGCACTGCCAGAATCTCTGAGATAAATCTCTGCAGATTCTGGATGCGTATAATAATAGACCGATGCCGTACCCATAGACTGTGTACCCAACGCATGTTTTACATTTACACCAACGTTTGCATTACCCATAGCCATGACGTAAGAATCATCTGCACGTAAATATTTACCATTCACTTCTGCGCTATCTGATGCGGTAATATCTAAGTGCGTCGTAACACCCGCTAAAAATAATTTCGCGCTGTCTTTTGCATTAATTGTCAGAGAAGAGCTATTCATCCAGTACAGATTTAATCGCGCACGACCACTCGCATCAATCTGTTGAATTAAAAAATTACCCGTCATCGTGGTATGACTGTTTCCAGAAAGAATAAGATGCAACGGAGTTTGAGATCCTTGTGAATCAATATCAACATCGACAGGATGTTGCGCCATTGAGCTTACATAAACTACGTCACCCCTTTGAACAACCGTGAGTTTATTTAATGATTTAGGATTACCGTTTGCATAAACAATATCTTGTGTTTGACCACTCTTAATCGTCGTATTGACATTGCCTGCCACAACAATTTTACTATAGTGAGTGAGTGGATAATTACCGCCAGCCATAACCGTCTGATTTTGAATATAATAAGATTGAGTCATTGGACCCTGTGAGGTAGGTTGTGGACGGTTATAATCACATCCGGCGAGTGCAGTGCCGATGCTTAATAAACCAATAACATTTATGACGTTTAAATGTCGCTTCATCTCCAGCAACTCCCTTTTCCCGACTCATGAAGCCCGTACAATATCATAAAATTGCTTTTGAATGCGAGCGTCATTCACAGACGTTTCCAGACTTGAGATGGCAATTACGCTTAACAAAAAAATGAAGATTAAGACTGTTATTAATATAAAGCCCTTTGGTTTCATGGAGTTTCTCTTTGATAAAAACTGTAAAACTAATTTCTATTGTATTATTTATATTTTTAGCCGTAAGATTTTTAATGCCGGGTACAAGTTCTACAGAAAAATCATTATTTTTTTTGATATATAAACCATCTTTACTCACATAAAAAACTTTATGATCAACTTCAATCTTATGGCCCTGCTCTAAAATATTAACAGGTCTTGTAGAATTTTTAACTTCATTGGTTAATATTAGCCTTGCAATAATCGCCCGGTGATTTAATTGGCTTAATGATTGAACATCATAGTGAAGGGATTCTTGTAGGCCATAGAGTTTAATCATCATAGCCACTAAAAATAAGCCTATAGATAAGCTTAATAATATTTCCAATAAAGAAAAGCCGTTTTGATTATTCATAAAGTCTTAATTACTAATTAATCAGTATTTTTGTGAAATCCTTTTCTAGCTTTAAAGACACCAACTCTGATTCTGCAAATCCCAATAACCCTATAGAGACTATACTTAAGGCAATCATGACTTCTAATAAACTAAAACCCTTATTATTAATATTCATATTATGCTCTTTATAATATTATTTAATCACTTGTTTAATAATGCCAACAGCCTCGTCGATTTGCGCTTTTGTAATAATTAACGGCGGCGCTAATCGAATAACCGTATGATGGGTTTCTTTACTTAATAATCCTAACGCTAATAATTCCATGCAAATATCGCGCGCAGATTTTATAGCCATGTCAATTTCAATACCAATTAACAATCCCTTTCCGCGAACCTCTTTTATCATAGGTGAGTTTATTTTTTTAAGTTCAGCAATAAAATATTCACCTAAGCGCGCAGAATTTTCAGCCAGTTTTTCATCGACTAATACATTCAACGCTTCACATCCAACAGCCGCGGCCAACGGACTACCCCCAAACGTACTACCATGATCACCTGGCGTAAAAACATTCATGACATCTTCGCGTGCTAAAAATAACGACACGGGCATTAATCCACCACCCAACGCTTTACCGAGCGTAATACAATCAGGTTTAATATTTTCATGTTGTGAAGCCAATATCTTACCCGTCCGACCTAAGCCCGTTTGAATTTCATCTGTTATTAATAAAACATTATGCTTGCGACAAATTTCAGCACAGGCTTTTAGATAACCTTCAGGTGGAACAATAATTCCTGCTTCACCCTGAATAGGCTCAACAATAAATGCGGCTGTATTAGGCGTAATTGTTCTTTCTAATGCAGCGGCATCACCATACGGAACAATTTTAAATCCCTCAGGAAAGGGACCAAAGCCATCTCTATATTGTTTTTCAGTAGACATAGCGACGATAGAAATAGTCCGGCCATGAAAATTATTGGTACACGCGATGATTTCTGCTTTATTTTCGGGGACTTGCTTCACACGGTACGCCCACTTACGCGCAGCTTTCAACGCAGTTTCTACCGCTTCTGCACCACTGTTCATGGGCAGTGCTCTTGCCATTCCCGTTAATTCACAGGCTTTTTGTAAAAACTTGCCCAATTGATCACTGTAAAAAGCGCGTGATACAACGGCAACCGTTTGAGCTTGTTTGGTTAAAGCGGCAACTAATTTAGGATGACAATGTCCATGACTGATCGCAGAGTACGCGCTCATCATGTCCATATATTTTTTGTTGTTTTCATCCCAAACATAAACACCCTCTCCACGCGTTATCATAACGGGTAGTGGATGATAATTGTGCGCACCAAATTTATTTTCAAGTTCAACGGGATTCATAAAGCACTCCTAATATATGGCGTCGACAAGCCGACGAATAACATCTTGTGTTTTGTGGTTAATATCTTCATGTGGATTAAATTCTGTAATCTCAGTGCCTAATAATCCAGCATCATTGTGGCAATATTTTTTCAACGCTGCGCATAAATCATCTGCTTTTATACCATTTGCTTCTGGCGTACCCACACCGGGTGCATCTACTGGATCAATACCATCAAGATCAATACTCAAACCATAGGGCTGAGTATTATTTTTAGTCATGATTTGTTTCGCTTCTTTAAATACGGCATCTAATCCGCGATTTTCAACTTCTTGCATATAATAGGTTTTTATTTTTAATTTCTTGATTAATTCCTCTTCGCCAGCTTCAAAACTTCGTATGCCAATAAAGCATAAATTTTCGGGTTTAATTTTAGGCTGGTTATTTAAAATAGACGTTAATAAATTATTTCCATAACCTAATAAACTTGCAACAGGCATGCCGTGAATATTTCCAGAAGGAGACGTTTCGGGTGTATGAGAATCAAGATGCGCGTCAATCCATATTAAACCAAAAGGTTTTTGAAGCGCTTGTGCGATACCACTCCACGTACCTATGGCACAAGAATGATCGCCAGCAAATACGATAAAAGATTTTTTTTGTTTTTGCAGAATGGACTTTTCTATGCGCTGAGCTAATCTCAATGAAAGTTCAGCTATCACCTGAAATTTATTCTTCAGAGTCAGGTCAGGCGTTAATAATTCAATGGATTTAAAATCTTTCTGTAAAGTAACAGGTCCGTCTGCACATCCAGTATTTTCAGCGGCTAAACCACATGCATATCCAATAAGATCGATATTGTTGAAATCCACGGTTTCCCCTTGTTCTCACTTGCCTTATACAGTCAGAGATAATAGCATAGAAGGTATGACTCAACGTAAGCGCAATCTCATCGCACTCACCACACTCCTCCTCATCCTAGTCATCTCAGCGTGGAAAGGTTGGCAGTGGTTTGTGGCCATGAAAACACACGAATATATGGCGAACATGAAGACAGATGTCGTCACCGCTGTTGCCAAAAAAGAAGATTGGCAAGTCAAAATTCAAGCCAGCGGAACATTAAGTGCCACTCAAGGCATCATGCTCAAATCCGAAGTAGCCGGAAATGTCACCAAAATTTATTTTCAATCCGGTCAGGAAGTAAAAGCCGGTGATGCCATACTCGAAATTAATCCAGGCATTCTTAAAGCGAATCTCGCCTCTGCCCAAGCAAAAGCGGATTTAAACAGCGGTGATTACGACAGAGCCATTGAATTATTTAAACGCGGTGCGTTATCTAAACAAGATCTCGACACCGCGCTTGCCAATAAAACTTCAGCGGAAGCCGATCTTCAAGCCGCAAAAGCGCAGCTCTCTCAAAACGTAATTACTGCACCTATCACAGGAAAACTGGGATTAAATCAATTTAATTTAGGCGATTATATTACTGTCGGCCAGCCGTTAGTGAACTTACAAGATATCAGTACACTGCGTGTTGATTTCTCTATTCCACAAAACGACTCTGCAAATGTTCATGCGGGGGATGCCGTCACGATACACAGCGACATGTTTCCTACTGAAAATTTTACGGGACAAGTCAGCGCGGTTGATACCGCCATTGATATCAATACGCGTACTATTGCCGTTCGCGCTAAAATTCCTAATCCGACACAAAAATTATTACCGGGTAGTTTTGTACAAGTGATTTTAGATGCTGGCCTACCTCAAATGGTAGTAACTATTCCACAACTGGCTTTAGTGTATGACTCCAGTGGTAATTATGTTTATAAAGTTATTAAAGATAAAGCCGTAAAAACATCTGTTACGATATTACATCAGACTTCACAAACCGTTGCAGTAACGGGTCTTAATGAAGGCGATGTGGTTGTCACACAGGGTCAATTAAAAATCTTCGATGGTGCAAACGTTCATGCAGTTCACTGATATCTTTATTCGCCGTCCCGTTTTAGCTGCTGTGGTTGGACTGATACTTTTACTGGTAGGTCTTCGTGCCTATATGTCATTGCCCACACGAGAGTTTCCACAAATTTCAGCGAATATCATTAGTGTTAACACCGCCTATCCCGGAGCCAGTCCACAAATCATGGAAGGATTTATTTCAACGCCCATTGAAAACGCCCTTTCGGGAATTGACGGAATTGATTACATTACTTCCTCCAGTACTACGGGAGCCAGCAATGTTTCTGTCGTATTTAATCTGGGCTATGACATTAATAAAGCCGTGACGGCCGTCAGTAATTCTGTTGCTTCAGTGCGATATATTTTACCCAAAGCGATACAAGATCCAGTTGTATTACAGCAAGATCCAAACTCCCAGCCGATTATATATATTCCCTTCATGAGCGCTTCTCTCAAACCAGAACAATTGACGGATTATATTGTCCGAGCAGTACAACCTGAAATAGCGACACTTCCTGGAGTAGCGCAAGCGCCTATTTTTGGTGAACGATTATATTCCATGCGTATTTGGTTAAATCCCCAACTGATGGCATCACACGGAATTACGGCTAGCGATGTTGCAGCCGCACTCACCAACAATAATATTCAAACAGCCGCAGGATATATCGACAGCCAATGGGAAGAATTTGATGTAACCGCCCAGACTGATTTACGCACACCTCAACAATTTAATAATTTAGTGATCAAAACAAATAATGGCAATTTCGTTCGCCTTAATGCGATTGGCTATGCAGAACTCGGCCCCGAAAGCGATCGTGTTTCTGTGAATATTAACGGCCAAGAATCCATCGTACTTGCTGTCATTCCTCAACCCACTGCAAATCCTTTAGATATATCAAAAGAAGTCATGAATATTTTGCCTCGCATCGAACGGACGTTACCCCAAGGCATGAAAGCGATCATGATGTGGGACAGCTCGAAATTTATTGCGCAATCTATTAAAGAAGTTTACAAAACTATTTTGGAAGCAACGGTATTTGTTATTATCGTCATATTTTTATTTTTAGGATCTCTGCGCAATGCGTTAATTCCCATTATTACTATTCCGCTTTCTATTATTGGCGTTTGCAGCATCATGCTCGCGTTTGGTTATAGTATTAATGTCTTGACGTTATTAGCCTGGGTATTAGCCATTGGATTAGTTGTCGATGATGCCATTGTCGTTGTCGAAAATATTCATCGTCATATTGAAGATGGATTAACTCCCTATGATGCGTCTATTAAAGGCGCACGTGAAATTGGTTTTGCGATTATTGCAATGACGTTAACATTAGCAGCAGTATATGCACCCATAGGTTTTGTGACTGGCTTAACAGGTGCATTATTTAGAGAATTTGCTTTTACCTTAGCGGGCGCGGTAATTATTTCCGGTTTTGTCGCGTTAACGCTTTCACCCATGATGTGCTCGCGCTTATTAAAACATGCTGAGCGAAAAGGCTTTCCTGAAAAAGTCGATGAAATATTTAATCGCTTTATGAATGGCTATAAAAATTTACTCAAAGCAACACTCGACAGAAAGGGTTTGGTCTTAATCATTGGCGGCCTGATTTATTTAAGTTGTTATTCGCTTTATTCAACTCTGCCCAACGAATTAGCACCACAAGAAGATCAAGGTGCGATTATGGGTATTATTAAAGGCCCTACTAACGCTAATTTAAATTATGTTCTTTCTCAAACCCAAAAAATTGAAGATATTTATAATGCTATTCCGGAAGGCGTTGGCTATGGAATTATTAATGGCTTTGCGGGAACTCCCACCGTAAATAGCGCATTTTCTTTTCTTGTTTTAAAACCCTGGGGCGAACGCAAACGTACAGCCGAACAAATTATTGGCTCACTGTTTCCGTCGTTTATGAGCATCCCTGGCGTAAGAGCATTTCCTTTTAATCCACCGCCTCTTCCAGGAAGTTCTGGATTCACGCCCATACAATTCGTATTAAAAACAACGGGAAGCTATGAAGATCTTAATCAAGCCGTACAAAAATTAATTCAAGTTGCCGGCAAAGAAAATCCAAAATTGTTAAACATGGATAGCAATTTAAAAATGGATACGGCTCAAGTTGATATCGAATTTGATCGCGATAAAGCATCTGATCTTGGCATTCCCATGAGTGAAATTAACAGTACGTTAAATCTAGCCTTAGCTCAGCCACTTTTAGCGCAATTTAATATGAATGGCCGAAGCTATAATATTATTCCACAAATTATGCCTCAATTTAGAACCTCAGCCTCTCAACTCGGCGATTTAAATATTCGAACGGGAAACAATCAATTAATTCCACTGTCTAATATTGCGACGATTAATCAGGCTATTGAAACGCAAAGTTTAAATCATTTTCAACAATTACGGGCCGCGACAATTACAGCAAGTTTGGCGCCAGGCTATACATTGGGTGATGCGTTGACTTATTTAGAAAAAACATCCGAAGCTAATTTACCGAAAAATATTCAATATGATTACGATGGGCAATCACGACAATATGTTCAAGCGTCTGGCGCCATGGAAGAGACGTTTATATTTGCTATTTTATTTATTTTCTTAGTATTGGCTGCGCAATTCGAAAGCTTTCGTGATCCGCTCATCGTCATGACCAGTGTGCCATTATCAAGTGCAGGTGCATTAATTGCGTTACATTTTCTTTCTGCAGGGACGTTAAATATTTATACCCAAATTGGCTTAGTAACGTTAGTAGGCTTAATCAGCAAACACGGAATTCTTATAGTGGAGTTTGCCAATCAATTACAAGAAAATAAGGGCTTTGATAAATTAAGTGCCGTAATAGAATCTGCAACGATTCGTCTACGTCCCATTATCATGACAACGTTTGCAATGATTTTAGGCGCATTGCCGTTAGCACTTTCGCACGGTGCAGGTTCGGGTGCGCGTACACAATTAGGTTGGGTCATCATTGGCGGCATGTCATTTGGGACTTTATTTACCTTATTTGTTATTCCAACGATGTATATTTTATTAGCCAAGGAAAAATCCCATGGATAAAGATACTGTATTAAGCATTGTCGAAAAATTAAACAACGGCGAGTTGCGTGTGGCCGAAAAAATCAATGGCGTATGGACAACGAATCAAACAGCCAAAGAGGCTATATTAAATTATTTTAAATTATTTCCGAATGAAGTTCAGCCCGCTGGATTTACTAATTTTTATGACAAAATTCCGCTAAAATATAAAAATTATTCAGAACAGGATTTTGTAAACGATAAAGTCCGTGTAGTACCCTCTGCAATAGTTCGAAAAGGCGCTTATATTGCACCGAATTCAATACTCATGCCCTCTTACGTCAATATTGGTGCGTATATAGATTCGGGTGTGATGGTCGATACCTGGGCAACAGTAGGCTCATGCGCACAAATTGGCAAGAATGTTCATCTTTCCGGCGGCGTAGGAATTGGTGGCGTATTAGAACCACTGCAGGCGACGCCTACTATCATAGAAGATAATTGTTTTATTGGCGCGCGTTCAGAAATTGTCGAGGGCGTTATTGTCGAAGAAGGTGCCGTAATTTCGATGGGTGTTTATATTGGCCAAAGCACAAAAATCTACAACAGAATTACCAAAGAAATTACCTACGGCAAAGTTCCCAAGGGAGCTGTTGTTGTCCCCGGCTCACTTCCTGCACACGATAATTCTCACAGTATTTATTGTGCCGTTATAGTCAAATTTGTTGATGAACAAACTCGCAGAAAAGTTGCGTTAAATGAGCTGTTGAGGGATTAAAAATTTTATGAGGCATCTATTATTACTTATTACAGTAATTTCTTTTATGAGCCTTTCATCCATTGCCGATGCACAACCCCAAGATAAACTACAAAATCTTGAAAAAAGTTTTGACGGAAAAATTGGTGTTTATGCTATTAATACTAACAACAATCAAATTATTGCTTATCGTGCTGACGAACGCTTTCCTGTACAAAGCACACTGAAATTAATCGGCGTTTCCGCGCTATTAAAAAATAGTAACGGCGATAAAAATTTACTGCAAGAAAAAATACACTACACTAAAAGTGATTTAATTTCTTGGCATCCTATTACCGGAAAATATAGTAATAGCGGCATGACACTTGAAGCATTATCAGCTGCCGCAATAAGCTATAGTGACAATCCAGCCATAAATCTTATTATGAAAAAATTAGGTGGGCCGCAAGCAGTAACAGATTTTGCGCATACTATTGGCAATCGGTCATTTAATATTGAACACTATGAGGGCAACTTAAATTCAAATCCAAACACTATGCAGGATAATTCAACGCCTAAAGATATGGCGATAAGTGTACAGAAATTACTACTTGGTAATGTATTAACACCATCTCAACGCACACAATTGGTAAAATGGATGAGGGATAATACAGTCGCTTATAAAAGAATTCGCGCGGGTGTTCCACTTGGCTGGGTTGTTGCTGATAAAACAGGATCGGGTGATTTTGGCATTGCTAATGATATCGGAATCCTGTGGTCGCCCACCTGCAAACCAATTGTGTTATCTATTTATACAGTGAGAAACAAACAAGACGCAAAAAAACGAGAGGATATTGTGGCATCAACAACGCGTATTGTGCTTGATGAATTTGCAAAAAGTGATCCCTGTTTTAAAGCTTTATCTTAAATTAATTTATCTGAACTATTGAAAAAATCCCACTTATATTTCATGATGACTTACAGCAATCATTAGGAGTAAGTTATGCGAGCAATTAAACCTATTACACCCTCCATGTGGATTAACGATGCCGCCAAAGAAAAAATCCTATCAGAAACTGATCCTGAAACGATCATTCGCAATTTTGAAAAATATAGTAAAGCAAAAGCTGCTTCTCTTGATCATTTAAGTGATGAGGAGTGGTGTGAGAGTATTATTCTCTTAAGGCGTCTAACGGTTAGTTTTATTGAAACTGAGCAAGGAGAATTCCAGCCATTTGAAGAAGCAATGGCTGAAATTAAAAAACGAATCCAAGAGAAATATCCAAATGCAAATTTATTTAATAGTAATAAACGTATTAATGCATATAAAAAGATATGCTTTATGGATCATGAACAAGCAAAATTACTACCAATGGAAGAAGCCCTCACTGAAATTAGAAAGGATTTTAGAATGGAGATAAATCATGTGGATTGACGACGCTGGCAAGGAAAAAATTCTGTTAGAAACTGATCCTGAAAAAATCATTCACAACTTTGAAAACTATACTGGCAAAAAATTAGCTCCCCTTGAAAATCTTCGTGGTGAAGAAACGCAGCTAATGCTTCTCATGATCAAACGTTTTACAAGAACTTATATTAAATATCAACAAGGGGAGTCTAAACCATTTGCAGAAGTTGCAATAAAGCTTCAAAAGGATATTAAGGAGAAATATTTAAGTGAAGAATTACACAATAATAATAGACGAAGATGCCGAAAAGGATCTTCTTGAGCTATATACTTACATCGCCGTAAATGATCTCATTGGAAAAGCTGAATTTTTTTTGAAACAAATTTTACAAGAGATCGAAAGCCTTAAAATTTGGCCTGAGCGTGGTCTTTATCCACGTGAACTAAAAGAAAAGGGAATATTTACACTCCAGGAAATTTACTGTAAATCTTACCGAATTATCTATGGAATTGCTGGTGATGCTGTAATTATCGTTGGTGTTTTAGATGGCCGCCGAGATCTCAAAAAAATACTGCTAAAAAGATTAAGTCTTGTGACACTCGAACCGATTTAATTTCCAGGGCGGGCTGGTATCCCGCCCCTACGAAAACCATTATTTAATCCCAATGCATCACTACTTTTCCAGATTGTCCCGTCGCCATTACATCAAATGCTTTTTGGAAATCTTTATAGCTGAATTCATGTGTTAATACCGGCGCAACATTTAGACCACTTTGTAATAACATGACCATTTTGTACCAGGTTTCAAACATTTCTCGACCATAAATACCCTTTAAGATTAATCCCTTAAAAATAATATGATTCCAATCAACCGTAATAGGCGCAGAAGGAATTCCTAACAGCACCACTTTTCCACCATAATTCATACACTCTAGCATTTGACTAAAAGCCTGATTATTTCCTGACATTTCCATACCAACATCAAATCCCTCTGTCATTCCCAATCTCTTCATAACATCTTTTAAAGATTCTTTATTTGTATTAACCGCAACAATATCACCCATTTTTTTAGCTAAATCTAATCTATAGTCATTTATATCTGTAATAACCACAAATCGCGCACCGACTTTTTTACAAATCGCCGCCGCCATAATTCCCGTCGGACCCGCGCCTGTAATTAAAACATCTTCACCTACTACATCAAAAGAGAGTGCTGTGTGAACAGAATTACCCAAAGGATCCAAAAACGCCGCAATATTATCGGGAATATTATCCGGTAAGGGATAGACGTTTTTTGCGGGGAAACTTAAATATTCCGCAAAACATCCTGTGCGATCTACACCCGTACCTAATGTATTTCGACAGAGATGCTGATTGCCTGCGCGACATTTTCGACAATAACCACACGTAATATGACCCTCGCCTGAAACACGCTGCCCAACTTTTAAGCCAGTCACTTCACTGCCTAATTCAACAATTTCACCCATGAATTCATGACCGATCGTCATGGGCACTTTAATTCTACCTTGTGCCCACGCATCCCAATTATAAATATGCGCATCGGTTCCACATATGGCTGTCTTCTTAATTTTAATTAAGACATCATTATGGCCAATCACAGGAACAGGAACATCTTGTAACCAAATACCCTTTTCGGCTTTTGCTTTAACTAACGCTTTCATGCTGAATAACCCCCAATAATTTACCGACTTTTGCAAATGCCGCAATCGCTTTATCTAATTGCTCACGCGTATGTGCTGCAGACATCTGTGTTCTAATTCTTGCTTGGCCTTTTGGTACCACAGGAAACGAAAAGCCGATGACATAAATATTTTCTTGTAATAATTTATCTGCCATTTCAGTCGCTAATTTAGCATCGCCTAACATAACCGGTATTATAGGATGCTCACCCGGAATTAAATTAAAGCCCAATTTGGTCATCTTGGTTCTAAAATACTCTGAATTTTCTTTTAATTTTTTTCTTAACACTTCGCCCTGTTTATTTAATAACTCTAGAACATGAATACTTGCACCAACGATGGCAGGTGCTAAAGTATTTGAAAATAAATAAGGCCGTGATCTATTTCTTAACCAATCTATCACTTCTTTTTTACCAGACGTATATCCACCCGATGCACCACCCAATGCTTTACCTAATGTTCCCGTATAAATATCAACTCTATCAGCTACTCCACAATGTTCTGGTGTGCCCTTACCAGTTTTGCCCATAAATCCAACGGCATGAGAATCATCGACCATCACCATAGCATCATATTTATCAGCAAGATCACAAATGGCTTTTAAATTAGCCGTAATGCCATCCATAGAAAATATGCCATCTGTAGCTATGAGCTTATATCTGCTGTTCTTTGCTGCAATAAGCAGTTTCTCAAGATCGTCCATATTATTATTTAAATACCTAAATCTTTGCGCTTTACATAATCTAATACCATCTATAATACTGGCATGATTTAAACTATCACTGATTATGGCATCTTCTTCTGACAGTAGGGTTTCGAATAATCCACCGTTGGCATCAAAACACGAGCTATATAATATAGTATCTTCTGTGCCTAAAAATTCACTGATTTTAGATTCTAATAATTTATGAATATCTTGTGTGCCACAAATAAATCTGACGGATGCCATGCCATAACCATGTTTATCCAAAGCATCTTTGCCGGCTTGAATTAATTCGGGATGATTCGCCAAGCCTAAATAATTATTGGCGCAGAAATTTAAAACATGCTGATTTTTATTCACTTCAATTTCGGCTTGTTGTTGTGAAGTAATTATTCTTTCAGATTTATATAATCCTTCGGTTTTCAGCTCAGCGATTTTTTCTGCTAAAAATTTTGTAAACTGGGTCTTTGGCATGGAAGCTTCCTTTTCGAAAAATAGTCGGGGTCAACGATAACATATCGCCCTATTCATCCCAAACGGCCCTGTATACCCCTTCTAACGGGGTTTACCCCCATATATTTTTAGCTTTTTTTAGCCCCAGTGAGGTATTACTTAAGAAAACCTTAAGGTTTGGGCTCTATAATACCCCCTATAAACTTTATGTTGTTTAACAACGATTGGGATAATTGACATGCAAAGCACTGAAAAAGAGACTGAATTACAATACCGTAAAATTGAAAGACAAGCTGTTTTACTCCTCAATGAACTCAGCCACTATATTAGCGAACGATTTTCAGACTATGCTTATGCTAAATCCGTTGATGAAGACAATATCCATGCCGTACTCGATCAACTTCGCGCAGAACCGGCTGCTATAGAAGCGCCAGCAGAAACTGGTCTTTTCGCTGCTGTTAAAACTGTTGCAACAAGTGTTACAAAAACTCTTTCAAAATTGGTATTCACCGAAACACCGTTTCATCGTCTTCCCCATTTACGTTATTTTGCTGAAAGGGCAAAACAATTACAGGAATGTACCAGCATATTAGCAAAATTAGCACAAGAATCTTTTAAATCTGACGTACAAGGTGGGCAGGATTTTTCAACACAATCTCAGGTACTTACTGATCTATTAAAAGAACTTTTTGAGACCTCTGAATTTTTAACACAACATGATTACTCAAAAAAAATCTCACGCAAAATTGCTGGACAAGATATAGAAATCCCAGGCATGAAAGGCGGACTTGACGGTAGTAAATTGGCAACAAAAGTGACGGATATTTTAGGAACAGACACTCAAGCAAAATTCGAAGACCTCACCACTACCATAAAAAGAAACGACGAGCTTTATAAAGAAAAACGCAAAGAAGCTCATGAAGCCGTATTACGTGAAACACAATCAGCAGAACAGCGTACTCGAGCAGCAGCTGACGCTGAAAAAAAACAATTGGAACACACACATAGACAAGAACTAGCAAAAAAAGATGACACTATAAAACTTGTAGTGTCCGCTGCTACGAAAAAAACCGCTGAACTCAGAGAAACAAGCTCAGCATTAGCCGAAAAAGAAGCCGCTCTCACAGAAGCAGAACAACAACGTGCTGAAGCTGTGCAGCAACGTGCTGAAGCCGTGATGAGCAAAGCAAAGCTGTGTGAAGAGCGATCAATGTTTGCTGAGCAAATAAAAGGACTTAGTAGGCTTGGCGATGACGGTTTAAATGCATTACATAGTGCAATATTAAAAGGCGACCTTGCAAGAGTAAAAGTACTTTTGGAAGCTGGCGTAAATGCAAACATAACGACAAAGAAATTATTATCTCCCTTATCATTAACGCTGTTGGATACAAAAGGTGATCTTAAAAGTGAATTGACAGCAACTACTTTCGGTATTCTCGCTCTTTTACTTGAACACAGTGCTGATCCGAATAAATTTATACAAGATCAACGCACATTCTTGCATCTACTTGCCTTTAGAAAAAATAAACAGGCTTATGTTCTCAGAACAAAACCCAACCTGGCCTGCATAGAAAGCTTGCTGTTACACGGCGCGCGCTTAGATATCGGTGAAGTTGTTTCGGAAAACTTCACGCAACTTATTTCAGATAAAGACAATCAATCTCCGCTCGCAAAATTATTGCGGACCTTTAATATCTATAGCAGAGCTCAATTAGTCGAATTATATAAAAGCGAACATGCTTTAAGAACGTCGTTCGAATCACTGACTGCACGAAGCGCAAACTCTGTTTCTGCAGTAGCACAACTTGCAGCCATCAAGCCTTACTTTGATCGGTATCACTGTGTATTTGAATTATTTCTCGATTCAACTTATGCAAATCGTTTGCGTTGCGCAGATGAAATAGGTCTGATTTCAAAAGAACGACGCGCAAGCGATTTCACGTCCCTCTCTAAATGCATCATGACCATGCAAGAAAAAGTAACGGCACTTAAAAAACCATCAACAGCAAAACAATTCGAATCTGTTGAAGAAGAAACGGCAACTTACAGCGCAATCTCTCTAATGGCACAAAGCTTATTAAAGTGTATCGAAAAAATAGATAATATGCATACTGTTCGTTATCAACCCAGTGAAACTCAATTCTGGGCATTAACGCCGTTAGAAAATGTTTTAATCGATAAGAACTTAAAAGAAGCAAAAGTAAAATTTGCAGAAGATCTTGCGGAAGAAGCAACAGCAGCGACTAAACAAAGGCTAGTGAAGTAAATAAATACAGTAACCCGGATTAAGCATAGCGAAATCCGGGTTACTATTAACTGTTAGGGTTTGCCACCTTTACCTGGGCTAAAACTGTAAAGCGAGACAGTACCTTGCCCCAAATAGTTTCCAGCACCTTCGCTTCTCCCCAAAAGTTCACGCTGTCTAATTTGTTCTGGCGTCAAATTATGTTGACTGTCCCAAATAGACCTAGTATTTCGCACACTTGGTATTTTCTTTTCTCTGTTATCTTGTGACACTGCTCTCTCCTCTATCAATTAAAAAATTTCTACGGGATCTACATCAATCGACCATCTGACATTTTGCTTAGACTTAATTTCTGATAGATGGTCAATTAATTTATTTAAAACAACTTTTAAATTCATCCTATTATTAGCCTGTAACAACAAATGCCCACGGTGTTTACCCGCTTTCTTTTGCATCAGCGCCGGCAATGGCCCCAATACAAAAACAGCATTATCTTTATTAAGATAGGTTTTTATTTGATTTAAAAATTCCATCACTAATTCTATTTTTAAACCCTCAGCTCTGATCATAGCTAGAAAATTATAGGGGGGTAATTGCGCTTCTTCTCGTTCTTTTAATAAATTTTTAGCAAAATCTTCATAACCCGAATTTAATAAAATATTTAATAAGCTATGTTCAGGATGATAAGTTTGTAATATCACTTCGCCGGGTTTTTCAGCACGACCGCTTCTTCCTGCAACTTGTAATATTAATTGCGCTGTGCGCTCTGAGCCTCGAAAATCACTGCTAAATAAACCACTATCAGCATTTAATATCACAGCAAGAGTAACGTTTTTGAAGTGGTGTCCCTTCGCTAACATCTGGGTACCCACTAATATACAGGCCTCGCCTTCGTGAATATTCGCTAATTTTTCTTCAAGAGAGCCTTTTTTTCGCGTCGAATCCCTGTCAATTCTGATAATAGGAACTTCAGGAAAATATTCCCGTAAATTCTCTTCTATTCTTTCTGTGCCTGTTCCTAACGGAGCTAACGAAGTTGAGTGGCACTCTAGGCATTTTTTATCAACGGGTCTCGACGCTCCGCAGTGATGACACTGAAGGTGGGAAGGCGAATTATGTATGGTCATATTTGCATCGCACTGTCGACACGTCGCAATCCATCCGCAGTGATGACAAATTAACGTCGGCGAATAACCGCGTCTGTTGAGAAAAACTAAAACTTGGTTATTATTTTTTAAATGCTTTTGGATATTTTCTAATAATAAAATAGATAATCCCTTAGGCGCAGCCTGTTTTTTTAAATCTATTAAAATAAAACTAGGATGATTAGCTTCGCCGGCTCGTTCGGGTAAAGTTAAACATTCATAACGTCCTGATTGAACATTATGCAAACTTTCTAAACTGGGTGTGGCTGAGCCTAATATTATGGGAATATTTTCGAATTGCGCGCGCAGCACACCTAAATCTCTTGCAGAATATTTAAAGCCCTCTTGTTGCTTAAAAGACAAATCATGTTCTTCATCAAGAATAATTACACCCGGATTTTTTAATGACGCAAATACGGCAGAGCGTGTACCAATAATAATTTTTGCATCGCCATTTTTGGCTTGAAGCCAAGCTGCATGTCTTTCAGTATCGGTAAGTCCTGAGTGTAATACGGCAATTATGACGGGAAACCGCATTTGAAATCGCATAACCGTCTGTGGAGTTAGGCCAATTTCGGGAACTAATATGAGAGCCTGTTTATTTTGCTTAATCACCTCACTGATAATTTGCAAATAAACTTCGGTCTTGCCAGACCCCGTTACACCAAACAATAAAAAAGTTTTGAAATTATTTAAATTTTCTATTATTTTATCTACCGCTGTTTTTTGATGGCTGGTTAATACTAACGGTACTTCAGGAAGAGATTCAAATTCAAAAGCATGATGTTTGTATTCTGTATTTCTACCCTGTCTTAGTAGAGTAGGAAGAGCCGCAGCAAAAACCTCGCCGATAGGATAGTGATAATAATCCGCTGCGAAATTAATTAATTTAAATATGGATTCTGAGAATAAACTTTCTGTATCTAATATTTCTATCGCTTGCTTTAATTTTTTAGGATTAATACTGGTCTTATTACTGGTACTTAATAAAATACCTGTCAAAGTAGCATCTCGCCATGGGATCTTTACTCTTAATCCTGGCTTAAAATCTTTTTCAGCAAAATTATCGGGAGCGATATAATCAAATATTCTATACAGCGGTGTGGGTACGGCTATCTGCAGAATTAACATATCAACATAAAAATGGCGGAGAGGGAGGGATTCGAACCCTCGTGGGACGTTAAGCCCCCAACCGATTTCGAGTCGGTGCCGTTATAGCCACTTCGGTACCTCTCCGGATAAGTGAACATACATGTGCGCGCTATTCTAATGACCAACCTGTTGGGAGAGAAGACTTCCCGGCGGAATTTTTGATACGGGTGTGAATGGCGGATTTGAACTGTAAATATAATCATTCTCATGAGAGCTAATAATATGCTGAGAACAACTGGATAACCCCAAACTCACACTCGCTATTAATACTATGCTTAATAAAATAACAGATCTTTTCATTTAAACTTCCTCGCCAACAAATTTATACGCCGTTCTTAAATCCTGATGATGTTTCTGCGAAAACTTGCTTAAGGGTAAACGTATTCCCTCAGGAATCAACCCCATGTCATGCAATAACCACTTACAGGGTATCGGATTGCTCTCAGAGAAAATTTCTTTATATAAGGGTAGAAGCTTTCTGTTTAATTTTCGTGCCAGCGCTCTATTGCCAGCAAGTGCTGCATCACATAATGCTTTCATAGATTTTGGCGCTACGTTTGAGACAACAGAAATCACGCCCTTGAATCCTAGTAATATGCCTGGCAAAGCATCTTCATCATTACCCGTCAGGATATCTATTTTATCTTCAACCCTGTTTAATAAATCTTCTATTTGAGATAAAGCCATATTGGATTCTTTAAGGGCAACTATATTAGCAATCTCAGCCAACTTTTCGACAGTAGCTGGCTCAATATTACAGCCCGTCCTACCCGGATGATTATAAAGAATAATAGGTAACGGTACTTTGTCGGCGATGGCTTTATAGTGCGCATAGATCCCCTCTTGCGTCGGCTTATTATAGTAGGGGGCAGTGATCAAGCAACCATCCGCGCCCAGCTCCAAGGCTTTCTTGCTGGTCTCTATGGTTTTCTGAGTAGAATTGGTTCCCGTACCGGCTATAACAGATACTCTCTTAGAAGCCTTTTTAACCACGGCATGAACAATTTTCTCGAATTCTTCCGACGTTACCGTCGGAGATTCACCCGTACTGCCATTTACGACCAGGCCCTGAACACCTGCGGAAATCTGGCGCTCTACGAGCTTCTCAAGGCTCTTATAGTCAATCTCGCCATTGGCTTCCATGGGTGTAACTAATGCGGTAATTACGCCTGTAAACATCTTGTGCCCTCCCCGACTTTCCTGCATAGTACTGCTCTCCCAACCCCGTGACAAGCAAGGAAATCGTCATATGCAAGACAAACAATATTTAAGCATTGCGGCTATTTTTCCGAATGAAACAGAAATTCTTCGAGAAATTGCACACCTGATTGCGCATCATCAATGCGACATTTTAGATTGGCGTCTATATCAACACGGCAATCGTCATAATTTACATTTTTTGATTGGCGGGACGTGGGCCGTCATCGCCAAACTTGAACCCAAATTGAACACGCTCGCCAAAAAACGTTCTATGCAAATTCTCATGGAGCGCACAAATCTGACACCACCCCAAAAAAACTTCTTCCCGTACAATCTTTATATCATTGCGGAAGATAACGCCGAGAATTTCCACCAGATTATCAAGTACTTAACTCAGCCGGATATTTTCATTCACGAAATTATGATTGATAGCTATAAAGCGCGCTATACAGAGACGCCTATGTTATCTATTACCATTAAAATTCAATTCTCTGTTAATCTCTCTATCTCAGAATGGCGTGAGCACTTTATGCTATTTTGTGATGACCTCAACTTTGACTCAATCATGGAACCGGAGAAGACTTAACACATGGCTAAAGGGAAAGTTACAGCAACGGATAAGCGCTTATTTGTGTTAGATACCAATGTGTTGATGCACGATCCCATGTCTATATTACGCTTTCAAGAGCATGATATTTATCTTCCCATGGTGGTTCTGGAAGAACTCGATGCAAATAAAAAGGGCCTCAGTGAAACAGCGGTCAACGTCCGCCAAACGAATAGATTCTTAGATGAGCTGCTAACGGGTAAAACACACAAAGAAATCGTCGCGGGATTATCCCTTCCCACCAACGGCGGACGGTTATTTTTCCAAACCAATGAAGTCGATGCTAAATTGCCTAATATATTACCAGCCGGCAAAGCAGATAATTCTATTTTGGGCATTACGCTTTCTCTTCAAAAAGATAAACCCGAAACAAGAGTTACACTGGTATCTAAAGATATTAATTTACGGGTCAAAGCAGGAATTTTGGGTGTACACGCGGAAGATTATTTCAACGACCAGGTTTTAGAAGATCTCTCTCAGCTCCATACTGGCATTCATATGCTGCCAAATAATTTCTGGGATAAACACAGCAAAGATTTAGAATCCTGGAAAGACGAAGGCAAGACGTATTATAAAATTAAAGGCCCTGAAGTTTCGTCATGGCTTCCCAATGATTGTTTATATCTTGAAGACCCCAGCCAGCCTTTCATGGCTATCGTCCGAGAAATTAAAAATAATTATGTTACGTTTCAGCATGCCCATGATTACATAATACCCAAACATACGTTATGGGGTATTAATGCCCGAAACAGAGAGCAAAATTTTGCGCTGAATGTCTTAATGGATCCAGATATTGATTTTGTTACCCTACAAGGCCCGGCAGGTACGGGTAAAACTTTATTAACGCTAGCCGCTGGTTTAGCACAGACTTTAGATCATGCACGATACAGAGAAATTCTTATGACTCGCGTGACAGTTCCATTGGGCGAAGATATTGGATTTCTGCCGGGTACTGAAGAAGAAAAAATGACACCGTGGATGGGTGCTCTTATGGATAATTTAGAAGTATTGCACAGCAATCAACATGGCGATTCATGGGAACGTCAAGCCACACAAGATTTATTGAGAAACCGCATTAAAATTCGGGCGTTAAATTTTATGCGTGGCCGGACTTTTTTAAATAAATATTTAATTATCGACGAAGCACAAAATTTGACATCGAAACAAATGAAAACTTTATTAACACGCGCGGGTCCTGGAACCAAAATAGTTTGTCTGGGGGATTTACATCAAATAGATACGCCGTATCTGACAGAAAGAACCTCTGGATTAACGTACGCCATAGACCGCTTTAAACATTGGGCGCACAGCGCGCATATTACTTTGTCACGCGGTGAAAGATCGCGTCTCGCGGATTTTGCGTCGGAGAATATGTAATTTACTCTATAGATTTGCAGTGTGTTTCACGCATAAAAAACGTTGCGAGTAACGCCACCATCATCGCGGCTGGCATAATTAGCATCGCTGCATGATAAGCTTGCGGTGTATAAATATGGATATTATTGATCACCTGTACGCCACCCATTTTGTCCATCACATAACCAAAAAATGGCTGAAAAACAGCGCCGCCTGCAAGCGTCGTAAACGACACCACACTCACCGACATTGCCGTAATCATTCTCGGATTACTTTCAGCAACCGTAGGATAACTAATCACTTGTGCGCTACTGATTAAGCCTAATAAGAAAAATAACGCTGCATAAAAAAACAATGATCCTGGAATAGTAATTAATATAAACATTAATATAATAGAAATAATTGCGCCAATTTGCATGGGCAGTTTTCGTAAACGCATATGATCTGAAACCCAACCGGCTAACGGTGAACCAAACACGGTTCCAAAAAATATCATCATCGGTGGATACGAAGACTGCAAGACAGAAAAATGTTTGACCTGCTGTAAATATAAACTCCCAAATCCACCACCGCCGATTAAATAAATCGGCAAATTCATAAAGCAGGTATACAACCCACACAACCAATTACGTAATTTCAAATAGGATATTCGCATGGTTTTCCAAAAACCATATTCGCCCAGTTTTACGTGATCTTTATTCATCATACGCCCATTTGCTTCGGGGTAATCTTGAAGATTTACAAACATAATAATCCAAAAAACTACGCCCATGGTGGCGTCTAGCATAACGGCATGTCGCCAACTGCCTAAATAATGAATTAATAATGTCAGCGGTGTTTGTGCAACCGTTCCGCCCAGCATTGCCATGGTAACAATTAAACCTGACACTAAAGCAAGTTTGTCATTGGGGAACCATCGCGAAGCGAATCGAATACAACTTAAAAAACAAAATGCACCACCAATACCGGTAAATAATCGGCTTAATTCTGCGATGTAATAGACTTTTGAGAAAGCAAAACAATACGTTCCCGTAATACAAATTAATAACGCCGTAAGAATAACTTTACGCGTTGAGACACGGTCCAATATTTGACCTGCAGGTAAAAGCAAACATATAGTGGAATAAAAATAAGCCGCAGAAAGATTACCTAATTTTGTCGCCGTAATTGAAAAATCGTGCATTAAATACGGCGCCAATGAACTGATCATATTCATTTGGATAAATTCAAAAAAGAAAAACAGTGCGGCTGAAAAAACAACAACCCATGGTTTTATCTTTGAATTCACGGTTTATTTCTCTCGGGCAAAGGTTTCTTTAACACACAAAGCGGCGACTAATCCTGCTGCTAATATGATTAATATCATCATCATAGAACTGTGGTATGCCGCTGGACCGTAAACATGCATGCCATTTAAAACCGTTCCATCCCAATGTTTATCCATTAATTTTCCATACAGGGGTTCAAATATCACAGGAGCCCCCATGATTAATACCGCTGAAAATCCCATCGCCGTTCCTGTAATGCTTTTATCATTACTTTCTGAAATAGCGGGATACCCTACTGTTTGGGCACCCATCACAAAACCAAATATAAAAAATAAAATTAATAATACTAGCAAAGATAAATTTTGTAGGTACATGATGGCTAACATGATCGGCAAAGCAAGCAACGCAAAAATTATCATGGGTAAACGTCGACGTTTAATATAATCAGAAAACCAACCAATGACAGGAAAACCAACCATCGCGCCTAAAAATAAAACAGAAATAACATAAGACGCCTGGAGTTCAGTGAGGTGTTGTACGGTCGTAAGGTATAAACTTCCCCATAAACCACCTAATAACATCAAGGGAATATTGAGAAAACTAATAAAAAATCCGGCAAACCAATTTTGAAAATTGCTGAGCGCTAAATAAATGCTTTTTCTGATACCCAATTCTTTCAGTTCCGCGCGCTGATTTTTATAAAACTCTTCTTTACCTGGCGGAAAATCTCGCATCACAGACCAGATTAAAATAATAATCAAAAAGCCCAAACCTGCCACAACTAATAAAGCATGACGCCAGGCTAATTCTGAAATTAACCACGCGAGTGGCGTTTGTGCAACCATACCCCCAAACATAGCAAGTGCTATTACTGAACCTAACACTAAAGCCATTTTTTCAGGACGAAACCAACGCGAAGCAAGTCGAATAGAACTCAGAAAACAAAAGGCATTGCCAATACCCGCCGCAAAATGACAAAAACCTATCGTATAAATAGAATGAGAGAGCGCAAAGAGTACCGTGCTGATAACCGTAATCCACATGGATAGCAAAACAATTTTCCGCGTAGAAAATCTGTCGAGTAACATACCAGCTGGGAATAAAAAGATAACATTGGCTAAAAAGAAACTGGACGCGACATATCCTAACGTCGTTGATCCAATATGAAACGTATCCAATAAAGAATGGCTGATGGCGTTAAACATCTGCATCTGAATGAATTCATAGAAGAAAAACATTGCAGCAGAAAAAACAACTAACCAGGGAAGATATCGCGGAACCAAATTATTACCACCGTCCGTTGATGTCATCTTTTAAGCCTCCTGGTTAACCTCCTTCATACTTAAACGAATTTTGCCTTGTCTGTCAATCTCCAAAACTTTTACTCGAACTTTTTGGCCTTCTTGTAATTTGTCAGAGACTTTTTCAACGCGTTCATTGGTAATTTGTGAGATATGCACTAAACCATCTTTGCCCGGCAAAATCGTTACAAAAGCGCCGAAATCCATAAGTTTAGATATGGTTCCTTCATAGATAGCACCGATTTCGACATCAGACGTCAAACTTTTAATTCTGCGAATGGCTTCTTGTGCCGCTTCATTATCTGTCGACGCTATTTTGATAGTACCGTCATCAGTAATATCAATAGTTGTTCCTGTTTCTTCTGTGAGGGCACGAATGGTTGCACCACCTTTTCCGATCACTTCACGAATTTTATCAGGATTAATTTTGATAGTAACAATGCGTGGTGCGTAATCCGACATGGTTTCACGTGATTTGCTAAGCGAACTATTCATCACACCCAAAATATGCAATCGACCTGTCTTGGCTTGGCCCAATGCTTTTTCCATAATTTCTTTGGTAATACCGTCAATCTTAATATCCATTTGTAGAGCAGTAATACCTTTTTCAGTACCAGCGACTTTAAAATCCATATCGCCTAAGTGATCTTCATCACCCAAAATGTCTGTCAAAATAGCGAATTTCTCGCCTTCTTTAATAAGACCCATCGCAATACCTGCAACTGGTGCTTTGATCGGCACACCGGCATCCATCAACGCTAAACTTGCGCCACAAACACTGGCCATCGAACTTGAACCATTTGATTCCGTAATTTCTGATACGACGCGAATCACATAGGGAAATTGTTCTTGTGTCGGCAATACCGCTTGAATACCACGACGCGCTAATCGACCATGACCAATTTCACGACGCTTAGGACCTGTCATAGGACCTGTTTCGCCAACAGAGTAGGGAGGAAAGTTATAGTGCAACATAAATTGGTCTTTAATTTCGCCGCCTAATGCATCAATCACTTGTGCATCACGACCTGTACCCAATGTGCTGACAACCAACGCTTGTGTCTCACCGCGAGTAAACAACGCTGAACCGTGTGTACGAGGTAACAAACCGGTTTGGATAGTAATAGGACGAACCGTAACAGTGTCTCGACCATCAATACGTGGTTTTTTATCCAGAATACGATGACGAACAATTTTGGCTTCTAAACTTTCGAAATGAGCACGAACCATGTGTTCGGTAAATTTTTCGTCTTTGGTTAAATTCTCAATGACTTTCTTTCTCAGATCATTAATTTTACCCAATCGTTCTGCTTTGGCAGGAATATTGCTGTAGGCATCATCCAACTCTTTTTGTGCTTGTTCATGTAATGCTTTTTCTAATAAATCATGTGTAACAGGTGCTTGCCAAGTCATCGGAGGATTACCAACTTCTCCAGCAAATTCTTTAATGGCTTTTATAGCAACTTGCATTTGCTGATGACCAAAATGTAATGCACCAGACATGATTTCTTCAGATAATTCTTTTGCTTCAGACTCAACCATAAGTACCGCTTTTTCAGTTCCAGCAATCACTAAATCTAGCTCGGATGTTAATACTTGTTCTGCGCTAGGATTTAATAAATATACGCCTTCTTTATAGCCCACACGTGCGGCAGCAATAGGACCATTAAAGGGAACACCAGCAATAGATAAAGCCGCTGAAGCGCCTAATAAAGCCGGAATATCAGGGTTTATGTTCTTGTCTAACGATAATACTGAAACAACCACCTGAACTTCGTGATAAAAACCTTCAGCAAATAACGGTCTAATAGGTCTATCGATGAGGCGCGAATTTAACGTTTCGGTTTCCGTAGGACGACCTTCACGTTTAAAATAACCGCCGGGGATTTTGCCTGCTGCATACGAACGCTCTTGATACATGACAGTTAACGGCAGAAAGTCGATACCTTCTTTCATTTTTTTGTCGACCACGGCAGTTGCCAGAATCACGGTGTCACCCATGCGAACCATTACCGCTCCACTCGCCTGACGAGCAATGACGCCCGTTTCTAATGTGACTGTATGCTCACCAAATTGAAAGGTTTTTTGAATCATGCTCACAGGAATTTCCTTGTGTGGGGGATAATTTTATTGGTCGCGCAAATTAAGATCTGCAATCAATTTCTTGTATATCTCAGCGTTCTCGGTCTTGAGATACTTTAATAAGCTTCTTCGATTACTGACCATCTGTAAAAGACCATGGCGGGAATGGTTGTCCTTTTTATGGATTTTTAAGTGTTCGGTAAGCTCGTTAATACGGTCGGTTAACTGGGCAATTTGAACTTCTGGCGACCCCGTATCTTTAGGGCTGCGCTGAAATTTCTTGGCCGATGCCTCTACTGCTACTGTCATCTAAAACTCCTCAACTATTAATCAATATAATTCAATATCATAAAGTCCGCCATTGTAGACGACACTGAAGACCATTGACAAGCTTTATCCAAGCCGTCATCATTTCGCCCTGAATTTAACTAGATAAATGAAAGGAGTACCCCCTTTTGGCTAATACAAAACAGGCAAAAAAACGTGCCCGTCAAGGTGAAAGTCGTCGCGTGCGTAATGCAGGTCAGCGCTCCGCCATGCGTACACAGGTAAAAACACTGTTAGAAGTGATTAAGAAAGGCGACCTCGCTGAAGCGAATGTCGTACTTCGTAAAACATCGTCTGTTTTAGATAAGTCCGCTAAAAAGGGTTTAATTCACAAAAACAAAGCGGCTCGCACAAAAAGTAGATTAAACGCTCGCGTAAAGAAATTGATTAAAAAGTAATTTATTCCCCCTCTCCCGGTAACGGGAGAGGGTCCGGAAAGCGGGGGTGAGGGGAAATTAAATCTCTTCCGCCAAAACTCCCGCATAACCCACATAATCCATTGGCCTTAAACTTTTTAATTTAGCTTTAATTTCTTTCGGCAACTCAACACTGTCTATAAATCTATGTAATTCTTTTTGAGTGATCGATTTACCCCGCGTCAGTTTCTTTAATTTTTCATAGGGCTCATCAACACCATGTACACGCATGACCATTTGAATAGGCTCGGCTAATACTTCCCACGCGTTATTTAAATCATCCATTATTTTCTCTGAATTTATTTCTAATTTATTCAGGCCCTTTAATATGGATTGATAGGCTACAACTGCATGGCCAATGCCCACACCCATATTTCTTAATAGCGTTGAATCAACAAGATCTCTCTGAAATCGAGATACTGGCAATTTTTCGGCTAAGCAATTTAATATGCTGTTAGACATATATAAATTACCTTCGGCGTTTTCGAAATCGATAGGATTAATTTTATGCGGCATGGTTGATGAGCCCGTTTCTGTTGGACTTAATTTTTGCTGGAAATACCCTAAAGCAATATACCCCCAAATATCTCGACAAAAATCAATTAATATATTATTAATTCTGACTAGGCCATGAAATAATTCAGCAATATAATCATGCGGTTCTATTTGAGTCGTATACGCTTGGTAATTTAAACCTAAGCTTTCGACAAATTCTTTTGCTGTGGTAAACCAATTTTTATCAGGGAACGCAATATGATGCGCGTTCATATTGCCCACTGCGCCGTTTATTTTGCCCATGATTTTAATATCTTGAAATACGCGCACCTGTGATTCTATTCTGGCTAAGACATTCGCAAATTCTTTACCCACGGTAGTCGGCGAAGCAATTTGTCCGTGCGTACGCGATAACATTGCCTCTGTTGCATAACGGTGTGACAACCCACGCAAGACATCCATCATATCTTGAAAATATTTTAATAATATTTCCTGGCGTGTCGTAGATAACATTAATCCATAGGCCAGATTATTAATATCATCTGATGTACACCCGAAGTGGACCCATTCACGTAATTTTTTAGTTTTAGGATTTTTGTCCATTTTTGATTTAATAAAATATTCTATGGCTTTGATGTCATGATTAGTCTCCGCCTCTATTTTTTTAATTTCCTGGGCATCCTCAAGACTAAAATCCAAATATAACTTCTCTAACGTAATTTCTGGCTGTAAATATTCAAGCCATTTAACTTCAATTAATACGCGATATCTCATAAGGGCATATTCACTGAATAATTTTTTTAAATCATTTGTTTTATCAGCGTATCGACCATCCAGTGGGGAAATCATCATCAGTGATGAATTAGTCATTTTGCATACCCCATATATATAAAACAGCGCCTACACATACTGCACTATCAGCAATATTAAACGTCGGCCAATAATGATTGTTTACGTGCCACTGAATAAAATCAGTCACAACACCCGGATAAATTCTGTCGATAAGATTACCCACTGCACCACCTAAAATTAAAGCCAAACCTGCTGACGCCGCTTTAGCATGTTTTTCAGTATTTCTCAGTAAAAATAAAATAATTATAGATACTATTCCGGAAAACCCTGCCAATACCCATCGCTGCCAACCCGATTGATTACTCAAAAAATTCCACGCTGCGCCGCGGTTATAATCTAAATACCAATTAAAAAATTTGTTAACAATCACGGGATTATGTAATGTTAAATGCTTTGCGACAAACCATTTGGAATATTGATCTAAAATGACAACCAAAAAACTCAATGAAAGCCAGCGTAAATAGTTAGCCTTAAGCATAATGCCTCACCTCTCCTTTTCCTTCCGGTAAATTATCTACGCAACGCAAACAAATATCCGGATGCGCAGCATCTTTGCCTATATCGTCTCGACGATGCCAACAACGCGTGCATTTTGTTAAATCTAAAGGATTAATAGTTATTTTTAATTCAGAACCTTTTTCTATTGTCGCCGCTGAGGTAATCCATATAAATCTTAACTCGTCTTTTAATTTAATTAATTCAGCATAAATATCCTCTGGGGCAATAATATGCACAGAGGCTTCAAGCCCAGAACCAATTAATTTTTCATTGCGCTTAATTTCTAACTCTCTGTTCACTTGTTCTCGTAACGCAACTAATTTGTCAAAATTAATCTGGTCTGCAATTATTTCCGGAAAAAGATAATATTCAGCTAGAAATACAGAATCGAATTTAGATTTTTCATGGGGCATATAAGTCCAGATTTCTTCCGCCGTAAAACTTAATATGGGTGCGATCCATCGAACCAGTGCATGTAATATATGATAGATAGCCGTTTGAGCTGACCGCCTACCCAAACTGTTTTTTTGCATCGTATACTGTCTGTCTTTAATAATATCTAAATAAAAGCCGCCTAATTCAACAATACAAAAATTATGGAGTTTTTGATAAATAAGATGAAATTGATATTCTGCATAAGCTGCTTTAATTTCTTCCTGCAATAATTTTGCTTTAAGAATAATCCATTTATCTAAGCTTAATAATTTATCTAGACTTAATAAATTATTTTCCGGATTAAAGTCATGTAAATTAGCCAAAAGAAATCTAGCGGTATTGCGTATACGACGGTATGCTTCGCCGGTACGCTGTAATATTTCATCAGATAAAGCCATTTCTGCGCGATAATCTGTCGCCGCAACCCACAAGCGTAAAATATCTGCCCCTAAGGTATTAATCACTTTTTCGGGTGCAATAACATTGCCGATGGATTTCGACATTTTTCGGCCTTTATCATCGATCGTAAAGCCATGTGTTAATACTTCTTTATAAGGTGCCTTTTCTTTCATCGCGACGGAGGTTAATAATGACGATTGAAACCAGCCGCGATATTGATCTGAGCCTTCCAGATATAAATCAGCTTGATGTTCTTTTAATACAGCATAATGGGTAATTCCAGAATCAAACCAAACATCAAGGGTATCTTTAATTTTTTCATATTCAGGATACGGACATTGCCAGTCATACCATGCTTCAATTCCCGATTGTTCTATTTTAAGCGCAATTTCTTCGGTAATTTTTGGCATATCAGGATGTAATTGTTTTGTTTCTTTATGAACCACTAACCCCATCGGCACACACCATTGGCGCTGACGTGACACACACCAATCCGGTCTGTCAGCGATCATGCCTTCCATGCGTTGCTCACCCCACTCAGGTTGCCATTGTGTTTTTGTAATTTCAGCAAGCGTAAGTTTACGTAATTTATTTTTATCCATGCTAATAAACCATTGTGGTGTTGCACGAAATATCACAGGAGTTTTATGGCGCCAACAATGCGGATAGCTATGTTGAATTTTTTCTTCATGTAATAAATTATTTTTTGTTTTAATTAACTCTATTATTTCTGGATTGGCTTTAAATATAAACTTTCCCGCAAAAATAGGCGTACTGTCATTAAAGCACCCATTATCATTTACGGGATTATTCATGGGTAATTTATACTGTTGGCCGACGACATAATCTTCCACACCATGAGCGGGCGCAGTATGCACAGCACCTGTACCAGCATCTAATGTCACATGATCGCCAAATACGACAGGAATAATTTTGTCATAGAATGGATGATGTAATTTTAAATTTTCTAGATCTGATTTGTTAAGTTCTTTGATAATTTTATAATCAGCTATTTTATATCGGGCTAAGCTAGATTCTAATAATTCACGAACTAAAATTAATTTTTCACTTTTTTCATTATGGGTATCCACTAATACATAAACATGATCTGGATTTAATGCTACCGCTTCGTTTGCGGGCAATGTCCACGGCGTTGTCGTCCAAACGGGAATAATCCAGTCTGAATCTACCACGCGAAATTTAATATCTATTGAGGGGGAAGTTTTATCTTGGTATTCAACCTCAGCTTCCGCTAAAGCCGAACGACAATCAATACACCAATGGACTGGCTTAAAACCCTGGATTAAATGTTTGTTTTGAATAATTTTAGACAACGATCGTAAGATATCCGCTTCAAATTTAAAATCCATTGTTAAATACGGATTATTCCAATCGCCTAACACACCCAGTCTTTTGAACTCTTCGCGCTGAATATTGACTTGCTCTTGCGCATATTCACGGCATTTTTGACGAAACTCTGTGGGATTTAATTTCTCGCCCGCTTTGCCATATTTTTTTTCGACATTTAATTCGATGGGAAGACCATGACAATCCCAACCCGGAACATACGGCGCATCATAACCGTCCATCGACCTCGACTTTACAACGATATCTTTTAAAATTTTATTTAACGCATGACCTAAATGAATATTGCCATTTGCATACGGAGGGCCATCATGAAGCACAAACTTTTTATGGTTTTTTCTTAACTCACGAATAGCGTGATATAAATTTTTAGCCTCCCATTGCTTAAGATATTCTGGCTCACGTTGTGAAAGACTGGCTTTCATCGGAAATTCAGTGGATGGTAAATTTAACGTTGATTTATAGTCATACTCAGTTGTCATAGTTTATCTCTTGCTAGTTGTATATCCAGTTTAATCTGCTCTTGTAATGCATTCAACGATTCAAATTTTTTCTCATCTCTTAGCTTATCAATAAACTCTACTTCTATATATTGGCCGTATATATCTTGATTAAAATCAAATATATGGGTTTCTAAATAATCTCGCGTGCCATCGACTGTCGGACGTGAACCCATATTTGCCACGCCCTTTAATCTATTATTAATCTTAACCGCATAGACACCTCTCAAGGGAGGTAAGCGTTTATGGAGTGAAATATTTGCCGTATGAAAACCTAATTGTCTTCCTCGACCATCACCCTTAATAACTCGACCTATCATGGAATAATTTCTACCCAATAAATTTTTGGCTAGATTTAAATCTCCACTCTCTAAGGCTTGTCGAACACGCGTACTGCTGATTTTTATATTCTTATATAAAACCGGCTGAATAATCTCTGTGGATATATATTGGCTTAATAATTCTGTGTCGCCGGCGCGTTGGTAACCAAATCTAAAATCTTCGCCTACTATAATTTTTTTTGCCCCAAACGTTTTGATTAAAACAGCCTGAATAAAATCCTTAGGTGACAATAGCGAAAAATTTTTATCAAATGGCACAGCATAAACAGTATTCACCCCACATTGCTCACATAATTGTAATTTTTCACGCAAACTGGTGAGCCGGGGAATTTTGCGTTCTGGATGAAAATAGGCTTGTGGATATGGCTCAAAAGTAAGAACAGCGTCGGCATTTTTTAACAGCGCTTGATGACCAAGATGTATGCCATCAAAGTTGCCAATTGCAACGGCTGTGCTTTGATAATAAGATAATCCGGGTCTTCTGGCTAAAACAACACTCACATGCTTCTCCTCCTCAACCTGAAGATTATACGCGAACTAAGGGCGATAACGATGGAAAATATGCAAAAAATGCGTCAACTTCTTAATAGCAAAAAAATTCAGGTAGCACCGGGTGTCTATGATGGTTTGTCGGGTTTACTCGCAAAACAAGCGGGATTTTCCGTTCTTTATGCCAGCGGCGGTGCCATTGCTCGCAGCGCAGGTTATCCTGATCTAGGTTTACTCACACTCACTGAAATGACTGCTCAAATCGCCCATATTGTTTCAGCCACGGGTCTGCCTGTCATTGCAGATGCTGATACTGGCTTTGGTAATGCCATCAATGTTTCGCGTACGGTCAGAGAATTTGAAAACATTGGGGTCGCTGGTATACATATCGAAGATCAAACTTTTCCAAAACGCTGCGGTCACCTTGATGACAAAACCCTGATATCAAAAGAAGAAATGTGCCATAAAATTAAAATAGCCAAGCAAAGCAAACAAAATCCTGATTTTTTAATTATCGCTCGAACAGATGCCATCGGTGCTGAAAATTTTGACAGTGCCATTGATCGCGCATTGGCTTATCAAAAAGCCGGTGCAGATATGATCTTTATAGAAGCGCCTACTACGCTTCATCAAATTGAAGAAATATCTCATAAAATTTCAGGTCTAAAATTAATGAATATGTTTCATGGCGGAAAAACACCTGATGTGCCTCTAAAAACATTAGAATCACTCGGTTTCAATCTTGTAATTATTCCTTCGGATCTTCAACGTGCTTCCATTAAAGCCATGCAAAAAACTCTCGCTGTTCTTAAAGCAGAGGGGAATACACTAAACATAGATCATGATTTATGCAGCTTTAAAGAACGCGAAAAAATCGTCGATACTGACAAATACCTCAAGTTATAAGGGATTTAACTATGCCATTTAAACGGTCAATCAGTCTTTATGCTCTATTATTCACCGCGATTGGTGGAATCATGGGATCAGGATGGTTATTTGGTCCCATGTATGTTGCAAAAATTGCTGGCCCCGCTGCTGTACTCGCGTGGATTGTTGGGGCAATTTTAATGACAGTGATTGGCTTTGCATTTGCAGAATTAGCGGCAAATTCTCCTGTGGCCGGAGGAATGGTTCAATATGCTGAAAAAAGTCACGGGCCCTTAATGAGTTTTACGGTGGGTTGGCTGGTGTGGGTATCAAGCGTGGTCGTTGCACCTATCGAAACACTTGCGCTATTAAAATACCTCGCAGATTATTATCCGTTTTTAATACATACGGTACATGACTCAATCGTATTAAGCAGAAAGGGTATTCTTGCTGCAGCATTCTTGATGTTTTTCATGGTCTATATCAATCAATTTGGTGCAAAACTTTTTAGTCGATTAAGCACTGGTTTTGTGGTGATTAAATTAGTCGTTCCTACGCTTGTGTTACTGACCCTACTGTTTTTTCACTTTAATGTTCACAATTTTCACCAATACGGCGGATTTATGCCCTACGGTTGGCACGGTATTTTAGCCGCACTTCCACTGGGTGGCGTTGTATTTTCATATATTGGAAATAGTCCTGCTATCCAAATGGCCGCTGAAGCAGAAAATCCCAAAACAGCGTTACCCATCGCTATTTTAGGATCAGTTTTTATTTGTGCCATTGTGTATGTGTTATTACAAATTGCTTTCATCGGTGCAGTTGATTCTCGCGACGTTGCACAAGGATGGTCACAATTAAATTTCGGCGCAGAAACCACTGGACCTTTTGCAGCCATTGCAAATGCATTGAAATTAGGTTGGCTAATTGTCTTTATTTATATTGGCGCGATTGTTTCGCCCTTCGGAACAGCGTTTATTTATACTGGCGCGACGAGTCGAGTCAATTATGCTTTATCTAAAATTGGATTCTTCCCACCGTTTTTCTCACACTTAAATAAAAGTGGTGTCCCCTGGCGTGGATTAATATTTAATTATCTCGTCGGACTTTTCTTATTTATGCCCTTCCCCACCTGGCAAAAAATGATGGGGTTTATTGTTTCCTGTTTTGTAATTTCATATAGCATCGGGCCACTTGCTTTAATTCCGCTTCGAAAACAACTCCAGCATAAAAATTTATTTGAATTACCCTGCGGAAAACTTTTTGCGATTACGGGCTTTTATATTTGTAATTTACTGGTCTTTTGGACAGGGTGGCCAACGGTCTGGAGATTGATGGTTACTGTTTTGATTGGTGCAGTTGTTTTCTTATATCAACTTCGCACACAAAAACATTTACAAACACAAGCCACAAAAAATACAGCCAAATGGTTAATTCCCTATTTTATTGGCCTAGCGTTACTTTCCTACTTGGGAACATTCGGGGGGAAAAATATTTTAGGATTTGGACTAGACTTTGTAGTGATATTTATTTTCTCAATAATTATTTACTGGGCTGCCATACGAAGTGCGGCATCCAATCTAATCACTGAGCCATTAAGATAGGTATTCTCAACTATATGCAGTACTAATTTTGCAAATTCTTCTGGGTGACCTAAGCGCTTAGGAAAAACAACAGACGAAATTAATTCTTGTTTAATTTTTTCAGGAATTTTTTCTGCCATCGGAGTATTCATCACGCCCGGCGAAATAGTCATCACTCGAATTCCCAACGGCGCTAATTCTCGTGCGAGAGGCAATGTCATACCAACAACGCCAGCTTTTGATGCGCTATAGGCTACTTGTCCTATTTGACCCTCAAATGCAGCGATAGAGGCGGTATTAATGATTACACCCCGCTCACCATCTTCAAGAACATCAAGCTGCGATAATTTTTCAACGGCAATTTTTATGATATTAAAGCTTCCCACAAGATTAATATTAATAATATCGTTAAATTCCTCGGGTGACATTTTTGTTATTTTTTTTGCATGGATAACACCCGCACAATTAATCCATACTCTTGGAATCTCTGGAAGCTGGCCAATAAAATCATCCAGTTTTTTAAAATCAGTTATATCGCAATTATTTTTATCTAGGAGAAATACACGAGATCCCAAAGCGGTAAATAATTCAGCCGTTGCTTTTCCTAATCCTGATTGCGCGCCGGTGACTAATACACTAGGTGGTAGTTGCTTTACCTGCATTTTCACGTTCCTTCACAATACTGCTGGCTAAATTATTAATGACATCCGCCAATTCAGACGACGTAATTTTATCAGTCACATTTGGCGGATACACTGTCGCGTTTTCAATATCTTTAATAATCTCATCGGCAATACTTAATGCATATTTGTCCATCTTACCTGCAGAACGTTCCAATGAAACCACAAATTCATGGGTTTTCTTTTTGCTCAATAACGGCTGACCAAAGCGTTCTAAATCATCTGTAATAATAAATCGTCGATCGGATTCTAATACTCTTAACTTCGTAAACATGTTGAGCTTGGTAAAATCATCATCGGTTTCTTCAACTTCAGGAGCACGCGTACCATGTGCACGATTGAAGTGCGCTAACAATGCTGAGATTCCTCGTTCAATCGGATCTTCTATCTCACTGTCAGATAGATCTGCAACAATGGCATTGATCTCTTCACTCGGCGAAACACCCTTCGCGTAAAAATTTTGTTTTTGAGCAACGCTCTTAAATAATTCTCTACGCTTCTCCATTTCAATCAACAATTCTTCAGTCGGCGGAGCCACTTTCAATAATTGATTTAAACGCATCGCAGGAACAGGCGTTGGGTTTGCAAAAAACATTTTTGCCCGAATAATTTTTGATTTAAACAAAATATGCGCTTCACCCTGACCTTGTTCTTTGAGATCTAATAAATCAATACGTGAACGTTTTTCAGCAGAAGAACTTCGGGTATCCATATAAGTATTAAATATGCTCTCTGGACGCGTTTGAAATGCATCGACTTTGGTAACATAGGCTTCACCAGCCGATTTTGTGAAGAACTCCCAGGTTTCTGTTGGATCTTCTAATTTCATACAAATTTTAATATTTGTATTTGCACCAATGGAAGCCGCTTCTTCTTTTGAAGCCTTCTGGAAAGCCGGCAAATCTTGACCTGCGAAAATAGCGGAGAATCCTAGCGATCGCGCTTGTGCTGGCACAACGGCAAAGCCCTTTACAGCGTAATAACCATATTCATCCATAATAGAAACAAACGGTGTGGGAGCGTTTGTAGGCTTACGTTTAATTAAATCACGGTATTCGCCTTCTACAGTATCCCCTAAACCTGCGGCCATCATGGCTTTTAATGATGCAATAATAATTTTACCCAAATTGGCTAATTCGTCCGGTGATTTTTCCAGCGCGGGTAATAACACTACTAAAATCCGTCTGTTTAAAACAATATCTTTAAAATCTACTTCAGCTAAATTTGTTCTCATAATATGGCCGTACGTATCTGCAAACGATCCAAATACACGCGTTAACTGCATAGTAATAAATCCGTGCTGCTCTAATACTTGTGAAACTTGTTTGCCTTTTCTTGATTTGTCATAACCAGGCAAGTTTATGACATAATTGATAATAGGCTCGAGCACAGTGATCGGCGCATCTGATAAATCGACTGGCTCTTGATTATCACGAATAAATTGTTTATCCATGGCCATTGCTTCAAGACGTTCTAAAATAAAATAATTACGAATCGTATTGGCGTCGAGTAATAAAGAACCTCTGTCTCGCATATAAACTAATACTTTCATTAAAGATTCTACGAATACAATGGCGCGACCTTTCCACATATCACCGTCAGCCGATGCACTACTCGAATCCATCATACTTACCGCTAATTGCGATAACATGCTCGATGAACCACTGGCAAATGGATTCATGGTATTTGAAAGTCGTGTTAATTGGGGGCCGACAATATCTCTTGCGCCGGTCATAAAGTTAACTAATAAAACATCATCTTCTCGACCCATTGCGCGACACATGGAAAATATTTTTGCAAATAACGCATTATCGCCTTTACCGTCGATATAAATAAATCCACTGCCCTGTAATAAAGAATTATACGCAAGAGAAACCAATGCTTCCGTTTTACCACTACCGGTTGAACCGAAAATTAAAACGTGAGTACGCATGTCTTCATTTGTAAACCATAATTCTTCATTGGTCGTAATATCATTTCCAAAAAAACTGATTCCGCGTGCCATTTGTGGTTTTTTCGATCCCGGAGGCGGATCGTTGTAATCCAACATATGTGAACTTAGCGGTAACCTAAAAGGTAATGTTGTCTTTCTGAAATAGGCGCCCATAAAAGAAAGCACGCCGATAAGAAATAGCAAATCAACTAACGCTGGAAGAAAAAACCCTGCAACAGCGAATCCCACCAAAATCATCACAACATTGATAGGATCGCCAAAGAAATCAACGAATCGCTGCAGAAGTGTTCGCGTATCACGAATAAGTTGTCGTTGATCTTGCTCGTGCCTTTGCTCTAATCCACGTGCTTTGTAATTTGCCATGACTATTGTTCCTCTTGATCTGGAACATAAATGATTTCTTTCAATGCACCTTCGAGTGCTTTTACCGCTTCTTCTACCATTGGGACGCTAATACGTCGGCCTAACTTTTTCTCCGCTAGCCAGTGTGCGACAGGACCCGATACTTCAGAAGGTGGTGTTTGCCTCCCCACTGCATTCAACATAAACCAAAGGGGTCTATCAACAAGCTTTAGCCATAAAAAATCAGCGGAAGCTAGTACACCATCTTGTCGAGCTAATTCCAACATAGAGGCCATGACCGTCAAGGTAAACGCATGGCGCTCAAGCACCCTCTTCACGAGTACGGTGTCTTTGTATCGATTGAGTGTGCTTTCGACACTCGAAAAATCAATTGTACCGCTTGGAAAAGAACTTGCTGCGGCATCCAATATCGTTTTTGCACTGTTTTCATCACGGTTTGCTCTGCAAGCAAATACAGCGAAAAGCGCCTTAATATGCATAGGCTGTTTTTCAATTCCTTGCCAATGACTCCCCAGTTGCATTGCAAATACCTGGTGAGCTTCTGAGCGGAGCAATCCAACATTGATGCGTTCGCGTAATTCTCCAATTTTGTGCTTACCACCGACTTCACGTTCTTCGTAGAGTAATCGATACTTTTTAGCGAACTGCATCGGAGATAGCGCCATTGCCCACGGACCTTTATCTAATGATTCTTTGACAAGACTAACGTTAGAGACCGGCATAATCTGGGGCCAATTAAACTTCTCCTGGTCCAACAAAGATCTCATCGTATGAATTTTTTTAAATCGAAGTGCTGGATGGCCAAAAAATAGGATAACTGCGAAAATAAGTAGAATCAGTCCAAAGGGATAGCGAACATAATCCCCCACCATCGTCAAAACAGCTTCGGCCTGATCCCAGCTAAGGGAAGCGGGTTTTAGCGCTCCTATTTGGGTAGTCAGATCGGTACTGCTGGATACGAACAGGCTCACAACCAGGATCTCAACATACTTTAATTTAAGGACAAACCAAGCGAGTTGTTCCCGAAAAACATAGATAATCGTAGCGGCTGCAGCAAAGAAAAAGATAGCAATCCAGAGTGCAGCAAGTGAATTATCCCCTTGTTGTTGCTGTTGTGGTTGAGCTGCCATCAGTGCCACCTCTCCTATCCATTTAGTCAGCCAGTCTAAAATGCGCTGAAGTACTTTGCAACCCACCTAGATTTCACGTAGAATTCGCAGTCTTTTTAGATGACAAGAGGAATGAAGTTAAATGCTTACGATTCGATTATCACGAGGCGGTGCCAAAAACCGTCCATTCTACACCATCGTTGTAACGGATAGCCGCCATCCCCGCGATGGTCGCAACACCGAGCGCGTTGGTTATTTTAACCCTATTGCAACTGGCGGCGAAATTCGCTTGCTCATAAAAACCGAACGCATTAATCATTGGGTTTCCAAAGGTGCGCAATTATCAGAACGCGTATCTCACTTATTAAAAGAATATGAAAAAACAGAAAAACCCGCTGAATAATCCTTGGATATTAGTGGGTAAAATTGGTCGGGTGCATGGACTCAAAGGATTTGTGAAAATTCACTCTTTTACTGAACCTTCGGCCAACATAATAAATTACCAACCTTGGTACGATAAAAACCAAAAACCCCTTAGGGTTGTAGAGTGTAAGCTACTGGGCACCAAAGTTATTGCATTGTTTGATGAAAAAGAAAAACCAGAAACGAATGAAGAAATCTGGATCGAACGAACTCAACTACCCGCACTCGAAAAAGATGAGTATTATTGGACGGATTTAATTGGGCTTGCTGTCTACAATATGGAAAATGATTACTTAGGCAATATAGCAGAATTATTTAATACGGGCGCAAATGATATTGTTGTAGTAAAACAAGAAAATCAAAAAAAAGAGATATTAATACCCTATGTTTTACATAAATATATAATTAGCATTGATTTAGCTGAAAAAATTATGCGGGTCGATTGGAATGAAATTTGATGTCATCACCCTTTTTCCGGAAATGTTTTCAGCGTTAGATTATGGCATTGTAGGACGTGCTAAAAAAAATCAGCTGCTGCATGTGAATTATTGGAATCCTCGGGATTTTACACTGGATAAAACAGGTCGTGTAGATGACAGACCTTACGGTGGCGGTCCCGGAATGGTGATGCAAGTACAACCCTTGCGAGATACTCTCAAAAAAATAAAACAGGGTAATTCAGGAAAAGTTATTTATTTATCGCCGCAGGGAAAATTATTAAATCAGGCTGCACTGAAAGATTTTTCGACACAACAAGAATTAATCTTAATCAGCGGTCGATATGAAGGAATAGACGAAAGAATTATTCAACATGATATTGATGAAGAATGGTCTATTGGTAATTATGTTTTAAGTGGCGGTGAATTTGCTGCCATGGTAATGATTGACGGAATCACGCGATTATTACCTGATGTATTGGGAGACGCAGAATCAGCCTCTCAAGATTCGTTCAGTGAGGAGTTATTAGATCATCCGCACTACACACGACCTGAAGAAATTGATGGCCAACGCGTACCAGATGTTTTGTTAAGCGGTGATCACCAAGCCATTTTGAAATGGCGGAAAGAACAAGCTTTATTGAAAACAACACTAAAGCGACCTGACTTGTTAAAGAGGAGTAGTAAAAATGAGTAAAATTATTGATGCGATCGAAGCTGCCCAGCTGCGCACAAACATACCCACCTTTCGTTCAGGTGATACTGTTTCTGTTCAAGTGAAAGTAAAAGAAGGCGATCGTGAACGCCTACAAGCATTCGAAGGCATAGTCATTGCAAAACGTAACCGCGGTTTAAATTCAGCGTTTACAGTACGAAAAATTTCGTATGGCGAAGGCGTTGAACGCGTTTTCCAAACCCACAGTCCCGTTATTTCTTCTATTAAAGTTATTCGTCGTGGCGACGTTCGAAAGGCAAAGCTTTATCACTTACGTGAATTAAGTGGACGTGCTGCACGTATTAAAGAAAAATTGTCGAAACGGAAATCTGACAATGTCGAAGAAAAAAATCCTACTGAGTAATCTGCTAGGCACTGACTTTCAAAAACGCGTATGGGCGGAACTTTTAAAAATTCCGCCTGGCATAACGATTACATACGGTGATCTCGCTAAAAAGTTAAATTCCAACCCTCGTGCCATTGGCCAAGCTTGTAAAGCTAACCCGCTTCCTATTACTATTCCCTGTCATCGGGTCGTAGGCAAAAATAATTTAGGTGGATATTTTGGACATACTCAAGGCAAAGTACTGGACAAAAAGAAAAAATTATTGGCTCTCGAAAAAGTAAAAGCTGAAAAAGAGAAGTGCTAAAAATATATTAGAAATATTCTATACAAAATATTCTATATTAAAATATTTTATATTCAGGAGCTTTATTATTATGGAATCTAAATCAGTCAACGTTCGTGGCGCAAACATTCACTACATCGAAGAAGGCCAAGGCAAAACTGTTTTATTTCTACACGGTTTATCTGCGTCCAGTTATATGTGGCGCAATATCATTCCTGCGCTGTCTTCACAAGCAAACTGCATCGCACTGGATTTCATCGGCATGGGCAACTCAGATAAACCCAAAATTGATTATGATACAGGCGACCAATTATTTTATTTGGAATCTTTTATAGATGCGCTTAATCTCTCTGATATTACTTTAGTCATGTACGGCTGGGCGAGCATCATTGGCTTTGCTTATGCGCACAAGCACCCCGAAAAAATTTCTGGTCTTGCTTTTGCTGATCCCTACTTACAGATTAAAAAAAACCTTCAGAATATTCCCATGGTACTTCAAGAAATTGGTGCGCTTGCAAAAAATAATCCCGAGGAATTGAAAAAAAAATATATCGAAGAAGATAACCATCTTGTTGAAAAAATAATTCGTGCTTCACGGATGGATAGGCTCCCTCCAGACGCTATGACGCATTATGCAAACATGTACAGCACCAAAGAAAGCCGTGAAATTTTTATAAAAACTATTCTAGATAACCCCTATGTTAATCCCAACAGTTCAGCTATACCCTTCATTGAAAAATACGCAGAATGGCTTAAAAAAGCCCGCATTCGAAAATTAATGCTCTATGTTAAACCCGGGTTCGTGGGAACTACCGATACCCTTAACTGGGCGAGTAATCATTTAACCGAATTTACGGCTATCCATGTAGGAAGTGGGATTTCATTTTTTCCTGAATTATCACCCGAACCTTTTGCTCACGCTTTGCTGGGTTGGCTTTAACATGGAATCGAAATCCGTCAGCGTACAAGGCTCCGACATCCATTATATTACTGAGGGTGAAGGAAAAACTGTTTTATTCATACACGGTTTATCTGCGTCGAGTTATATGTGGAGAGAAGTTATTTCCCTCATGTCCTCACAAGTAAACTGTATCGCTGTTGATTTAATTGGCATGGGCGAATCTGATAAACCCAAACTTAATTACACAACCACTGATCAACTAGTTTACCTAGAGTCTTTTATAGATACACTAAAGCTTTCAAATATTACGTTGGTGATGTATGGCTGGGGCTCCATCATTGGTCTTGCTTATGCACAGAAACATCCAGAAAAAATTGCTGGCTTGGTGTTAGCCGATCCGTATCTCTATATTAAAAAAGATCTTCAAGAAATCCCCATGCTACTCCAAGAACTCAATGCTGCATTAAAAAATGAACTGGGCGTGTTGCAAAAAATGTATATCGACGGGGATCTTATTATTGAGAGAATTATTCGCCATTCTCGTGATGATACCGTTTCGCCCGAAGCCTTAGCACATTATGTTAAAATGTACAGTACAAAAGAAGGTCGTGAGATACTCTTAAAAACACTACTTGATCTCGTTTATGTCAATCCTAAAAGCTCAAATATTCTGTTTATTGAAAAATATTCAACCTGGCTTCAAAACACCCGAATTCGAAAATTATTAATTCATGTACAGCCGGGATTTATGGGTGATAAACACACAGTAAATTGGGCAAAAAATAATCTTACACAATTAACAACCATTAACTTAGGCACAGGAGTTTCATTTTTTCCTGAAATCAAACCTGAGCTTTTTGCAAATGCGTTATTAAGCTGGTTGTAACGCTGAATAAAACGCTTGAATCACCGCCCATGCCTCGTCAGCATCTTCAACAAACGTAAATAATTTTAGATCTTCCTGATCAACAACGCCTTCGTCGACCATCATCTGAAAATTGATAATCTTACTCCAATATTCTTTTCCAACTAATACAATTGGCATACGTTCTATTTTTTTTGTTTGAACCAATGTGAGGGTTTCAAATAATTCATCGAGCGTTCCATATCCGCCCGGAAAAATCACCAATGCTTTTGCACGAATTAAAAAATGCATTTTACGAATAGCGAAATAGTGAAACTGAAAACAAAATTCAGGTGTAATATAGGGATTAGGTCCCTGCTCCATCGGCAAAACGATATTCAAACCAATATTTTTAGCATGCACATCATGTGCACCGCGATTGGCTCCTTCCATAATTCCTGGGCCTCCACCCGTTACTACAACGTAGGGATTTCCAAATTCATCTTTGCCTTCTTTGGAAATTAATTTTCCCAATTTTCGCGCTTCATCGTAATAGTGGCTTTTTTTGACTAAGCTCTCTGCAATTTTAACTTGGCGTTCGAGCGCTTTATCTTGAGGATCTTTCAAAAGCAGAGTTTGAGCTATTTCTAGACGATTTTTAGCAACACCAGGCTCAGGGATTCTTGCGCTACCGAATATAACCACAGTGGCTTTAATTTTGGCATCGTGCTGTATTAATTCTGGTTTTAGCAACTCAAGCTGTAAGCGCACAGCACGCAATTCGCGTCTTAATAAAAAATCTTGGTCAATAAAAGCCAGTCGATACGCTGATGAAGAAGCCTGTGAAGTGGCGTGGATTTTTGTCGCATGCTTAAGCTCTTGTTTTGCAGAGCGAAATAATCGTTTCACATGCTGCTTCTTTTTCACTTTCATCTTCGGTATCCTTAAAGAGTTCGACGGAAAAGGCGTATCATACAATGACTTGTTTACTCTCTGCATCCATTCTCTCTGCTGATTTCGCAAAACTGGGCGAAGAATGTGTAAATGTTCTGAAAGCGGGTGCTGATCGAATTCATTTCGACGTCATGGATAATCATTACGTTCCTAATCTGACCATTGGTCCTCTCGTCTGCCAGGCACTCAGAAACTATGGCATTACAGCAGATATCGACGTTCATCTCATGACACAACCCGTGGATAGATTAATAGAAGATTTTGCAAAAGCCGGCGCATCTGTTATTACATTCCACCCCGAAGCATCGGATGATATTAATCACAGCTTAGATTTAATTAAACAATATCACTGTAAAGCTGGCTTAGCGTTTAATCCTAAAACATCTTTAGATTATTTAGAAAAATATAGCCCTAAATTAGATGAAATATTAATCATGTCGGTAAATCCGGGCTTTGCTGGTCAAAGTTTTATACCCGAAAGCATTGATAAAATAAAATTAGCCCGCGATATTATTAATAAAAACAAATATAGAAATATTACTATAGCCGTCGACGGCGGAATCAAATTGGATAATATTGGCGAAGTTGCTAAAGCCGGCGCACATATCGTGGTTGCCGGCTCTGCTATTTTTAATACCAAAAATTACAAAACAACTATTGATTCTTTTCGAAAAAATTTACTTGCTGGGTGAATACGGAGGGGGTGACAGAGCCAATAATTGCTCACCCAAATAATTTCCGTCTTTGTCAAAATTAAATCCTACGTTTGCAATACCGCCTAACTCACACGCATGACAGCCATTCAACAGAGAGTAGGTAAAAATAAGCTGGGTAATCCCCCCAGCAAGCTCTTCGCTCTTGGGAAAACTATGATTACCAGGCCAAATTCCAATATTAGGATATTTCTGTGAAAGCTGAGTAAAACTCGGCTGAGACGAAATATTTAATTGGGATAAATTGGCATAATCATCAATATCAATAACTTTATCTTTGGCAACTATAAAATACGCTTCACTGTGATCCGCCCCAGAAACACTGGCATGAACAACCGTGACTTTTCCAAAGGTTTTTGTATCAATCACTTTGCCATTGACGGGTTGTAAAACAGCAGCCAAAGGTTGCGTCATTACAAATTTAGTATCGGGTGGTTGAACAGCGGTATTGTCTTGCGCAAAAACAGTGGTACAAAATAAAACGGTAGCCATAGGCAAAATAATTTTATGCATTAACGCCTCTCCCTAAAAAAAGTTTTCAAGATTTCAGAACACTCCCCCTCTAAAACACCCCCTATATAATCAACAGCATGATTTATAATATTGGGGACCTTTTTGGGATCTGCCGCGCCAAACACACAGCGATCAATTCGCGCATGTGTCATGGCAGATACACACATAAGACAGGGCTCCAACGTAACATATAACGTTGTTCCCAGTAATCTATAATTTTTGAGTTTTTTTGCCGCTGACCGTAAAGCCATAATTTCAGCATGTGCTGTCGGATCCAATTTAGAAATAGGCGAGTTGTATCCCCGTCCTATAATCTTATTTTCAAATACTAATATAGCCCCGACAGGAACTTCACCCTTTTCTCGTGCTCGCTTTGCTAATGCCAGCGCCTGCCCCATCCACACCAGATCACTCCGCTCACTACCCATTGCCAAACCCCAAAATGCTGTTAGAATCGAGATAGTTTAGCCCCAAGTGGCAATATTAGGAAACGCACTAGTTTCAAGAAAACTGAAAGATTTTTTACGCTGCTTTATTGAGTAGCGCTATATGCGGTGCTTGCCACGATGCAAGCCGCCTAAAGTTGTCTCTTGTGTGGAGTGTACTCCCCATATAAAGAGGATATTGACGCCATGTCGAAGATGCTGATGAATGGCGCGGTTTCTGGTGATGGTAGCCATGAAGAATTCCGCGTTGCGATCCTACAAGGACCGCAGTTACAACACTTATTTATTGATAGACCGGACCAAGAACAGAAAAAATCGAATATCTATAAAGCCAAAATTAGTCGTATTGAACCCAGCCTCGAAGCGGTATTTGTCGACTACGGGGCCGAACGTCACGGTTTTCTTCCCTTCAAAGAAATCTCTGAGCTCTATTTAAAACCAGGTTCTTCAATGCGTGAGCGTCTATCTGAGGACCAAGAATTAATGGTCCAAGTGGATAAAGAAGAGCGTGGCAATAAAGGCGCTGCTCTTACCACCTTTGTTAGTCTCGCTGGCTCTTATTTAGTCTTGATGCCAAACAATCCTGAAGCCGGCGGAATTTCTCGTCGCATTGAGGGAGAAGAAAGACAAGAACTACGTGAAGTCATCTCAAGCTTAAATTTACCCGAAGGCATGGGAATTATTGTTCGCACTGCAGGTGTTGGTAAAAGCCCCGAAGAATTACGCTGGGATTTAAGTATATTGCTCAAACACTGGGAAGCTATTCAGGAAGCGTATAATTCTAAACCCGCGCCGTTTTTAATTCACCAAGAGAGCAATATTATTGTTCGCGTTATTCGTGATTATTTGCGTGAAGATACGGATGAAATATTAGTTGACGATCAAGAAGTCTTTACAAAAGTTCAACAACACGTAGAACAAGTTCGTCCCGATTTTGTTAACCGCGTCAAACTCTATCAAAGTACTATTCCACTTTTTTCTCGTTTTCAGATTGAAAGCCAAATTGAAGCGGCGCTTCATAACGAAGTTCGATTACGTTCAGGCGGAGCCATTGTTATAGATAGAACAGAGGCTTTAGTTTCTATAGATATTAACTCCAGTCGATCAACACGCGGTGGTGATATTGAAGAAACAGCCTTGCATACTAATCTCGAAGCTGCTGATGAAATTGCACGACAATTACGCTTACGAGACATTGGCGGTTTAATTGTCATTGATTTTATCGACATGAGCTCCAATAGAAATCAACGTGAAGTCGAAGAACGTTTACGCATTGCCTTAGAAGCCGATCGCGCTCGCGTACAAATCGGTCGAATTTCGCGCTTTGGCTTATTAGAAATGTCGCGTCAACGCTTACGTAATTCATTGGGCGAAGCCACACAACAAATTTGTCCGCGCTGCCAAGGTCATGGAAGTATTCGCGCCGTTCCTTCTGTCGCACTTTCTATCTTAAGATTAATTGAAGAAGAAGCGATGAAAGATAATACCGCCGAAGTTCATGCCATAGTACCCGTCTCCATTGCGGCTTTCTTACTTAATGAAAAACGCAGCACTGTCGTGAGTTTAGAAGAAACACATAAAGTACGCGTTTTGATTATTCCTAATGAACATATGGATTCACCGCACTATAAAATAGAACGTCTTCGAACCGGTGAGTCTAGTCATAAAGAATTAAAGAGCTACGAAATAGCAACGGCTCCAGAAACACAAAGCCATACCAGCACAGCACCCGAAAGAAAAGAAAGACGTCATCACGAAGAACCTGCAGTAAAATCTATTTCAATTACTGAACCACATCCTGTAGCCACTAAATCCAAAGAAGAACACGGTATTTTTAATCGCATTATAAAAACCTTCTTTGGAAAAACAGAAGAGGAAAAACAAACACCCGCACAAAAAGCAGAAGTTTCAACACCACAAACTCAACCCTATAAAAAACCTTATCGCGAAAAACCACCCTACAATCGCCATAAAAAACGCCATCAAGGTAAACCACGTGAACCGCGTGTACCACGTGAACCAAAACCTGCTCATGTCACACCACCGCTTGTGCATACAACAACACCGATTGGCCCAACACTTGTTCCCGGTCCAGTTGTTCCTGTTACACCCGTAATGCATGACAATCGCGAAATTATGCAAGGTGAATTATTACCCGCTCCACCTGCTTATCCAAATCCTCGCCCCAAGAGACGCCGTCGACATTTACGACGCGGCGGATTCCGTCGTCCCAAAAACACAGACATGCCACCAAGCAATGATGCTCCATAGGAATTTTCCTATTGTTGAGGTCATTGCACCTGCAGGAAAAATTAAAAATCCTGCAGAAATGGAACATGTCGACAATTTATTAAAGTCCTGGGGTTATCAAGCCCGGTTTGGAAAATATTTAATCAGCGACCATCCATTCTTGTCTAATACAACAGAAAACAGATTTAAAGATTTAGATACAGCGTTGCGTAATGAAGACAGCGAAATTATTTGGTGTTATCGCGGAGGTTCTGGCGCAAGTGAATTATTACCGCTTCTTGCAAAATCAAAAAAACCACGTAAATCTAAAATATTTTTAGGTTTCAGTGACATAACAGCGCTACATATTTTCTTCACTCAACAATGGGGATGGACGACATACCACGGACCCGGCGCACGCCAAACGGCCATGAATGAAATTGATGCTGAATCCATCAAAAGAATTAAAGCTTTATTTGAAAATAATCTTATTCATCCACCCCTATTAAATTTATCCGGTAAATTTACAGGCGGAAATTTATCTATTATATCTAGCACTTTAGGCACGCCCTACCAGATTAAAACAGACAATAAAATTTTATTTCTGGAAGAACTTAACGAGCCTGCATATAAAATTCGCCGTATGTTGACGCAATTAGATCAAGCAGGATTATTTGAACATATTAAAGCCTTAGTTTTGGGTGAATTTATTCACAAAAATCCTGGAGAACAAAAATTAATTCAATCTGAATTAAAACAATTTTTAGACAGTAGACATATTCCGACTCGAGTGGCTTCTCATATTGGTCATGGGAAAACGAATTATATAGTTCCTATAAATTGACTATGGCGCCTCGTATTTTCCAATATACTCTTGAAATACACGCGCTATCTCATCTGGATTTTCAAACCAAGGACAGTGACCCGCTTCTGAAATTTCTCTGAAATAAATATTTTCTCGTTGATAAAACGCGTTATCGCTAAATAAATGCAGTGGTGTAATATGGTCGTGTGCGCCTGCTGTGATCAACGTTTTTACTGTCTGTGGAATCCACGTTGCGTGATATTTTCCAGCATCAAAACTTTTTGAGAATTCCTGATTCGCGTGATTGTTAATGGGAATTTTCATAAATAATTCCTTTCCCTTTATTAAAGACTCTTTCTTGACGAAACAATTTTTAGCTTCTGCAATTAATAATTTACGCAGACTTTGATTATTTGGATTTTCGCTATATCCTTTTTCCGCTTCCCTTATTGCGGAATCCATATTATTAAGGCGGTATATAGCAAATGCTTTTTGCCATAAAACACTGGGGGCTGAATCTAATAAAACAAGACCGTGCAACATTTTTTCGAGTTCTGGCATTGTTTGAACACACATGCCAGAAGTAGAGTGTGCGACAAGTATGACTTTTTTGAATGCCAAGACTGCTTGAGTGATAACAGCACGCCAATTTAAAATAAACTTGTCTTTTAAAAGATTTGAGCCGTCATTGGGTAAGTCAAAATGCCAAATAACACCAGGGATTTTATCTGCCAGTAGTTCTGTTAAACCACTCAGCATTTCTGAGCCAAGACCAGGACCGCCAGGTAAAAATATCCAATTAATTTCAGCGTTTTTATATGAACTTTGATATTGCAATCTTCCACCATCAAGCGTCCAGAGATATGACTTCATGTATGATTAATACCCTTTCGCTGAAAAATCCACGGTATTCTCGAAATCTTTTACGCGCGCTACACCCGTTTTAAATTTGCCTTCAGGTAAAAGCTCTATCCAGCGATAACCCGGTGCAACTGTGTCTAAAGAAAATTGTTGGCTGTGAGATAAAAACTGTATGCACGTTGATGGCGCTGTTAATATCGGCACACCTTGACGATGTGTTTGATAATCTTGATGAGCATGACCAGAAAATATTCCACAAACATTGGAATGTTTATCAGTGATATTAAATAAATCTTCAGAATTCGTTAATCTGGATTGATCTAACCATGCAGAACCGACAGGCACTGGCGGATGATGTAAAAATAATGCGGCGTGTTTATCTGAGTGTTGCCCCAAATAATGATCCAAACGAGATAATTCTGATCGGCCTACTAATCCCGCAACATGTTTAGGATAATGCGAATTTAATAGCACCAATAACCAATCGCCTAATAAAATAGCTTTATCTTCTCTAAACTTTGATCGCGAAAAAACAGCTTGCAGTAATTCTGGATCATCGTGATTACCTGGAACCCAATAAATCGGACAGGGGAATTTATCCAATGCTTTTACAACCCTCTCATAAGCATGTTCTGAATTATCCTGCGACATATCGCCCGTTAAAATAATAATATCGGGTTTTTTTAAATCTGATTTTAACAAATCAACAACTGCCTCAAAACTTTGCTGAGTATTTAACTTCAGCAAAGTCTGAGACGGATTTGAATAAAGATGAGTATCTGATATTTGAACTAATCGCATCTAAAGCTAATTTTTCTCAGGTCGCATACTGCACTCACCCGCTAACTCTGCCGGCGGATTTAAAAGCCCAATTGGCGCTTGTCCAGGACTGGTTTCGGAGAAATTGTAGTCTTGCCCCTGACCTAACGTAATCGCACCCTTATCATTTTGAACAAAAATAAGCCCCTTCCATACACCCGTATAAAGCTTACCGCGACTCAGAGCTCCACCGAGATTTGTTCCTCGCACACCAATCACAGCAACGGGTGTTTGAATTTTATAGGACGAAGGATCTTCTTTTGCTATCAATCCCGTTAATGCACGAAAACCGCCCTTTACGAGTGTCGAGACACTTTTATCTGAAGAACTTTTGGTATACTGATAGTCATTAATTTTAAGCTGGCTATTTTCAGTCAACGCCAACACACCACCGTCCGTAAAACGAACTTGTGCCGTGCCTTTCTTACCTGTAGACAACGTATCGCCACTATAAAAAGAATCGCCACGCTTTGGCGTAGTTACAGTATTATCTGCATGAATAATTTTGAAGGGACCGGCAACAATTATAACTTGACCAACAGGATTGTTATCCACTGCTAATAACGAAAATGGTAATATAAAACAAAAAACTCCTAGTAAAAACGCTTTAACGCGCATGCCTCAGCTCCTTTTATGTCCATGGTGACCTACTTTAATTTCACTTCCATTTATTAATCTCTTCATATTATCTTGATGTCGCCATAGAATCAAAAGATTAATAACAATCACTGCATCTAAATATTCTGGCGCAAGCCATGCTATCAAAAATGGAGACACGACAGCTGAGACAATGGCACCCAAAGAAGAATAACGAAAAAGGATAACGACTAAAATCCAGCATAGTATAACCAGCAAGCCGACATACCATAACAGCCCCACAAAAACTCCTGCACCCGTTGCAACTCCCTTTCCGCCTTTGAAATTAAAAAACAGGGGGAAAATATGGCCCAGCACTACGGCTAATCCAATCCAGCCAATATATATAGGTAAAAGAAAAAACTTTGCCAAAATAATAACAATAAACCCTTTTAAAAAATCTCCCGCAAAAACAATAGCTGCTAATTTTTTTCCACCCACTCTAAGCATATTGGTCGCGCCAGGATTCCCTGAACCCTGTTTTCTGGGATCGGGCAGCCCCATCAGCTTTGAGACAATAATAGCTGTCGAGACAGATCCTAAAAGATAGGCAAAAATAATAAATCCCAACACTGTTACAAATTGAAACATGATAAGATTACCCCTTTATATGAGGACCGAAAATATGACGGTGAGTGAAAACAATCTGATATGGCTTGATTTGGAAATGACGGGATTAGATACCCAAAATGATGTCATTTTAGAAATTGCGACGGTCATCACGGATTCCCATTTAAATATCCTCGCAGAAGGTCCTGTCTTTGCCATTCATCAAGATGATGAGAAATTGGATGCTATGGATAAATGGAACCAGCGTCAACACAAAAAATCAGGTTTAGTTGAGCGCGTACAACAGAGCACAGTAACAACAACAGAAGCCGAAGAAATGACGTTAGATTTTATTAAACATTTGGTGCCGTCTAAAAAATCACCGATGTGTGGTAACAGCATTTGCCAAGATAGGCGTTTTCTTGCTCGTCTCATGCCAAGCCTGGAAGATTATTTTCACTACCGTAACTTAGATGTCAGTACCGTAAAAGAATTAGCACAGCGTTGGTGTCCTAAACTTCAAAAATTCAAGAAGAAACAACAACATTTAGCGCTACAAGATATTAAAGATTCTATTGAAGAATTATTATTTTATCGTGAAAAATTTTTTCATGTGTAATTTAATAAGCTATTTTCCAAAATTAAAAAGCTCTTCCAATTGAGGTTTACGAGTAAGCATATCTTGTGGTGTAAAACGTTTAGCAGGCTCCTGTGACCAAAATTGTTGCATTTCCCCCCAAGATCCATCATTTAAATAATTTGCTGGTCGCTTAGGTTCCTCAGCCTGATCTGGGTATTCATATGCAATTGAGTTGGTAATCAACCCCCACAAAACTTTTCCAAAAGCATAAGCATCTGTTGCGGGTCCATAAACAAGTCCTTTTCCTGGGACAAGCTTTTCATTACGTATTTCCGGCGCAGCATATGCACCCGTGCCAAATATAATTTTCGTGTATGAAAAACAAATATCGAAGCCCGGAGTAAACTCTGCAGCTGATCCAAAATCCACCAGCTTAGCTTCAGTACCACCATTACATACAACGATATTTGAAGTTTGGACATCACGATGAACAATACGTTGGGCATGCAAATAAGCAAGCGCCGTAACAATTTGAAAAGCAAATAGTTTTCGCGTTTCCACCTCAAATGGTACAGTGTCATTATTAATAAGACATGAATATAGATTTCTTTCAGCTAATTCCAGCATTAAACCAAAAACCTCTCCCTCATTTTCTTTACCTTCTGCAGAAGTTTTGTCCCATTTAAATGAACCATAACAACTAATAATATTGGGATGAGCTAGTTTCATATACAGCGCTTTTTCTTGTTTAAATTTTTCATCTTGACCCTTCTTAAACTTTTTCCATGCTACGCCATTTTTTTTATAAACTCTCGCTGTACTACCATGAGCAATTAATTCCATAGCCATATCAAATACTCCTTTACGCGATGAACAGACGTTTTTACCAACATGATTTTTTAAGAATGATTTGGTTGCCTCGTAACACACCCGTCTGATTTTTACTATTTAAGGCAAGTGTTCCACATGTTTTATCTTCTTGTTGAGACTTTACAGGAATTGCTGCAATCAGAAAATAATCAGATTTTTTCTCAACAATGATTAATCTATAAAAACCTTCGGGTGAAATAGTCGAAATTGGACCGCTCCCCTTTTCAAGTTGAGCGGCCAATTGTAACAAGCCTATTTTTCCATCCAGTCTATGAGCGCTAATAACACTGTGATTATAACTGGGTATTGCTACACAGATTAAAATACCCATAATCATTAATGTTATTAATAACTCAAGTAAACTAAACCCCTGTTTGCTCGCGAACACCTTGACCAATCCCCAACATTTCGCTCAAGTGTATGGCCATCGTTGCACCAAAACGTTGCGCAATTTGATCAAAAAAATCAGATTTCTTGGTAAAGTCTTTGAGATGTTTCGCTTGAATAACATTACGCGCAACATCCATTGAACTTCCAAATCCATCGATTAAACCTAAACTAATGGCTTGAGAACCTGTCCAAGGAATCCCCGAAAAAGTATCTTGAGTAATTTTTAATCGGGTACCACGACCTTTTTCGACATCGGCAATAAATTGATCATGGATTTGATCCAACATGCCTTGCGCAATAGATTGGTCATGAGGACTCATGGGAGAAAACGGATCTAAGAAACCCTTATTAGCACCAGACATCAATAATCTTCGCTGAACACCTATTTTTTGCATGGTATCGACAAAACCAAAGCCTTCAATTAATACGCCAATAGATCCTACTAAACTCGCTTTATTTGCATAAATAGCATCCGTTGCAGAGGCTATATAATAAGCGGCGGAAGTACACATATCTGTACATACCGCATAGACTTTTACTTCAGGATATTTTTGACGTAAACGAAAAATTTCGTTGTAGATTTCAGACGCTTCAACAGGACTTCCACCAGGACTGTTAATTTTCAAAATAACACCCTGGGTTTTGGGATCTTTAAACGCTTCATCAAGGCCTGAAATAATATCTTCGGCACTCGCATCACCACCTGCGCCAATAACTCCCTTTATATCAACTAACCCAGCATAATTTGAATCTTTTCCGGGTTTTAGATCTTTATTGTCAGGCATCCATGCCATAAAAATAATTGAAAAGACTAAAATAAAAAATAAACTCTTAAAAAGTATACCCCATCTTCTTTTTGCACGTTGTTCTTGAATTGACGCTAACAGAACCTCACGAAAAATATCGTCGGGGTTAACAGGCATTACTTGACTACTCCTTTGAGTACGTTATCAATGCGTCGAACGAATGCTCCCTCCTCTTTTGCAGAAGCAGGAAGCTCTTTTAGTGCTTTATTGGCCTCGTCGACCGTTAAAAAATCACCATATACACCGATGTACCACAAACCATTATTTTGTTTTGTCTTAAGTGTTAACGCTTTGCCACCTAATTTATTATCCGCAATAAAATCATTTACCGTATCTTCTTCTCTATCTGCAAACAGTTGGATAGTATAATCATTTTTGTTTGCTTTGGTAATATCTAAAACCGGTGAGCCAGTTGCAACAACTTTAGGCGACAACGGTGCTGTTGAAGTCGCTACTGTTTTTTCAACGGATTTTTCGACAGTTTTTTCAACAGTCTTGTCAGTTGTTTTTACAACAGCGGGTTCTACAGGTTTCTCTACTGGCTTAATATCATCTGCTGATTTATCTGCTATTTTATCTACAGATTTTTCTACGGGTTTATCCGTAGCTTTATCTGCAGGAGTTGCTGTTGTAGTAGGTTCTGTAAAAGCAGTAACACCATTGAACGTCACAAGTTTTTTGACATTATTTTCAACAATTACAACACCACTGTCATTGACGGTCAGTACTTTTGTTCCATCCGGTAATGCAGTATCAGCCGTTACGTCATTAAATTGACCGCCTTTTTTCAACGTCGCAGTCCACTTTCCATTTTCTTGACCGGTGTAAATTAATTCATAATCGCCCGAATCATTGCTGGCTGATGGAATTAATCCTAAATCGGTTATGTCAGTATTTCCGCCCGATAGATCACTCAGCTTTGACAATGCTTCTGCTGTTTGTGCACGCGATTTAGCAATCGTCGCTTGTGTTTGCGCAATCATGCTTTGCATTTGCAGCATTTGGTATTCATTCACCAACTTCATATACTGTTGTTGGGAGGGAGTCGTCGCCGCTTTGGATTCCGCAGACCCAGGCATGTTCGTCACATCCGATGGATTAGAAACTTCTTTAAGTCTCGATCCAAACGATAAATGACTACTGCTACCAGTTTTATCACCTAATAAGGCATAAACCTGCCAGCCTAAAATAACCATTGCTACGACCAAGAAAACTGCAATTATTTTTTGACGCTTGTCCATATTCATATTTAATTACCCACCACGCTAATTTTAAAAGACCCCGATAACAACCCATCCTTGACGGTAACCGAAATGGAATTAACATTTACGGGTAAGTCATCAAGATTGGACCCTATTAATTGTAAAACCTCAGGTGAAACATTATTAAATGAAATCGTCAACTCGACTTGCTTAAACACTTGATTAGTTATTGTTTGATCTACCTCTACAGATTTCTTGGGTAGCACATGAGCCATTCTGTCCATGACAACGGCTACCGTTGTTTCAGCGCTAGCAATTTTGTCAGGCAGCGCACGATGATTAAGCGCCGATGAAAAATTAACAAACACGCCAGAGGAAGAAAAATTCACCACCATTCCCATCGATTGCGTGAGCGTTAATAATTGCGTCGCCGTTCCGCCAACCGATTTCAATTTAGCGTTACCGACTTGTCCGGCAAAATCAACGGAAGTCACACTCCAACCAGGAATTTGATTAATTTTTGCGAGACCACGCACTAAGGCAGAAGATTCTGTTGCCGGCGATGGTGTTTGTAATGAAAGCTCATATTGTTCATAGGGATTGACATTTACTGTCGGTTTTGATTGATTTGAATACCACCATAATGTTCCCAGTACTCCCAAACATAGTACTGTCACAAACGCCAACGATGCGCGCGTTCTGTCTTCCAAATGTTGTTCACGAAGTGCATCATGCAGCGATAACAATTGAAAAGCAGAATCCCAAACCAGCGATTGAAAAACAGATTTCTCTAATTTCTTAACAGACTCAATATTTATAAAATTAAACGGTATATCACCGTAGGTATAAACTTTATATTTTTTACTGTCAGTGGATAAAACACTCTTGAGTTCGTCCGTCAACGTCTCGCGCGAAAATTTGGCGTCTAAATAAACCACGCCATTACGCACAACAACTAAGATAATATTATTGTTATCTGTATTGTTATCTGTATTTTTATCTGTAACTTTATCTTTGTCATCGGCTAATTTTTCGCAATAAATTAAATAGGACGGCTCTTCGAAATAATGCCAAACGGTTTCACCCAATAAATATCCAGGCTCGAGTGAAAATACGGCTTCAATTTCGCCCGCTTTGCGTTTAAAAAGTCTACAGTATTGACCATGCTGCTCAGCCAAATACTGAACTTCTTTTCGCAATAGCGAACTATTTTTGACCGTCAGTGTTTCACGATACGGCTGAAATAAAAAAGTCATTTATTTTACTTCCCTAAAATAGTCGGAGTAATTAATAAAATAGTCTGGACATCTTTTTGATCCGTATTCGCACCAGAAGTCACAGCAAACGAACTGTTCGTTCCTGCTACGCTGTCTACTGAATTAAATCCAGCAATAATCAAGGTAGAGCCCGATGGAACGACACTGCGTAAATTAAAGTGCTTACCATCAACAACTGGAAGTTGAAGCGAAGAACTTCCCGGTGAACTTATTGAGGTTCCACCTGATGTTAATGTTTGTAAGCTTTGCAGCGTAGATAATGCGCTGCTCACTTCGAGATAAATATTTTGACGTAAGATCTTCGGCAAAATATACAATTTAAATCCAGTACTGACGACGCCAGGATTTAACGTTGTTTGTGAAAAACCACTGGCGGTTCCCGATGCAGCCGTCAATGTATTCGTTGAGCTTGCTAAATATGTCGTCTGGCGCGAAATATCAATTTGAGCAACTTGATTATTTAACGTCACGACTTCAGGATTCGTGACATTAGAAACAGTCCCCTGTTGTCCCAAGGCACTAATTAATAATTTTGTATTTTTAAATGGCCCCGACACAATACCTGCACTGATTCCTGGTTGACCAGAAGCAGAGGCGTCAGAAATAGGTGCGCCTAAAGTATTACCGTCCGACATCGAAGAAGCATTTTGATACGCCAAATTCCAATTTATACCTAAATTAAAATTAGTATTTAACGTAATTTGTAAAACCTGAACTTGTAATAAAACTTCTTTGGATAAATCGCGGTTCATACTGGCTAAATAATCTGCCACTTCTTGAACATTGGAAGCATGATCACGAACAGTAACGGTTGTTGTAGACTCAGATACCATGACTTTGCCTTGCGTAGAAAGCATTCCCTTAATGGCATCGTTTAAATCTTTCCATACAGAAAGATTTGCTTGAAGACTACTGAATTGACTGTCTGTAGATTGTCCCGTCGCAACGTTACTGCCGCCTGTAGTCAAAGTATTTAAAGAATCGCCTTGCTTTTGACCGACGAGATACTGTGAAGATCCTGGCATAAATGAAATATCAAACGTCTTTGTAACATAACCCGACCAGCTTAATGCCGTGTCGTTAATATCATAAGCATAGCCTGTTTGTGACGCTATCTTATCTAATACACCACGTAGTGACCCATGATAATTAACCGTAATAGGTTTCGACGCACTCACGCTGGGCTCATATTGAACGCCCGTATTAGAGGGCATTACTCTGTTCATTAATAAATTCAATGGCAATTGATTCGCATGAATATTCACAGGCGTATTTAACCACGCTGGAGTGTCACCCGAGTGATAAACATCCGTGGCATAAAAATTATTGTCGAGTTTTACCACTTGGTTATTTTCTTTTGCGGATTTAATTTGACCCGCAACGCACGCGCTTTGATCTTTCGACGCTTGATATTGTGCATGATAATTCACACACGCCGCGACGACGGTAAATCCTAACGCGAGAACACTTAACTTCAACCATTTCATTTTCATTTACTCACCCTCTGTGGAATACAAGCACTAATTAAAAGAACTTCATTAGCGCCCTGTTTTTGAACTGGATCACCATGACCTGAAACGTCTGTTGTTAGCACGTCCAACTCAGGCGTCACTAAGTCACTCGTCATATCTGCCATTAACAACGTTGTTGTCTGATAGGGTGCATTCAACTTAGCAAAATCACCCGGTTTACCTTGAAAATTTGAAATAGCGTTCACAATAATTGCGGTCATTCCAGGAGGACAATCGCTTTCAGTGGGATATTTAACATGACTAAGCTCAGTAGATTTCACCATTTGCATATCTAAAATATATCCACGACCCGAATTTCCAATATTTTGACCGGGAACATTAATGGTCGCTTGAACAGAAACGGCTTCGGGATCTTTTGACGCATCAACCGCTGAACTTGCATTAGGCAAACGTGCTGCGATCATTTTTCCAATGGCTTCTAAACTGAGTGAGTCATTACCAATATCAGTACTGACTTGAAATAAATTCTGTGAATTACCAAACGGTCCAAAAGAATATTCATTAGGAAATGGGCCGTTCTTGTCACTGTTTAATGGCATATATTGTCGAATCTGGCCCGCATGGGTCGGACATTCATCTTGCGATAAGGGTACAAGTCCCTGCATGGCTTTAATAATAGCGGGATCTGATTTTGAATCTGTCGGCCATTGATTACAGTCAACATAAAACGACATGCCTGCTTGAAGCCATTGTTGTATTTGCAAAGAAGTCTTATCCACTTTGAAATTACGTAATTGTATTTGATACATCGCTAGTGCGCCCAAAATTAAAATCGACGCGAGCGCTAACACCAGCAATAATTCCAGTAAGGTAAAACCCTGTTGTTTATAACTCAGCTTTGACATGTGTTTCTCGACTGTTGATTCACAAATATTTTTAATTCGCCGTTTAATACCCATAATTTCGAACTCAAACCCTTATTCATCATTGTCACTTGTCTTCCTGGATACAAAAATAAATCACCGGTACTCTGTGAAGGTAATCGCGACCAGGTAATGGCATTCAATGTTTGCATTTCATCACCCACACTACCATTCATCGCACTACTCACAAACGGCACTAATTCTTGTTCTTGGATAAATATCGCTGTGACATTTAAATTATGATTTTCGATACTTACCGTAATATCTCCCCAAGGATTGATAACATCATTGGGCAGCAATCCCGCATCTTTTAATTTTTGTAGTGACACATCTTTAAAATCACTTTGGTTGCAATTAATGAAATAATATTCATTCAGTGCATCCATCACTTGTCCGACACCCGATTGCAAGCGAGCGATATTTTCTGAGCGTTTATAATTTTCTATATACCGAACACTCATCACAACCACAATACTTGCAATGACTAATACAAGTAATATTTCTAGAATTGACACTCCCTGTTCAAATTTCATCGTTAATAATTAATATTAGTGTGTGATGTAATCAAAAGTAACCGTTACGCTTGTACCATCACATGAAGCTGAACCCTTAACAGACGAATTAATCATCTTTGCTAATTTCTGACACGTCGTTGTGTCTGGATCATCACCTGTCGCAGGAACACCCATTACAGTCACAATAAATCCTGGAGAGCTTGTTTGAACATCTAAGTTTCCACCCCAAGGATTAGCACCTGTTCCGTTGCCGTCACTTCCACCCAAACTGGCAGGAACAAAGCGGCCCTGAATTAATTTTTGTAAGGTCATATCTTGGTAACCCGGGAATGATAAATCATAATTTGCTGCACCACCGGCAATTCCGTTTACTTCCGAAACGGCGTTGTTTAATTTCTGGCTTTCGTTAGCGACCATAAAATAACGCGTTGCCATGACGAGCAATATGGCAATAATAGAAAGCGATAACATTAATTCCAATAAACCAATACCGCGTTGTCGATTGATTTGTTTCATCATTTTTACTCTCCGTTTCATTTAATAACTAGGAACAATACTGAATCCAACTGAATACACAGATACAATCATGAAAATCATAAATGCAGCTGCGGCTACCAATAAAAATCCTGAAAATATTTTTGTCGTTGTTTTAATTGATTCTGTGCCCTCATCTTGTGCACGCTGACCTTGTCTAACCAGTGCGTGTTCAAAACCTTTGGATTTCGCAATAAGTTTTAATCGCGAGAGATCGCCGTCTGAAATTAATCCCGTGTCTAACACATCTGCGATATTGTCTTGACCAGAACCTAAACGACGTTCCATCAGCATTAAATGCGACGCTAAATAAGTTGATGCGCGATTTTGTAAAATTTTCAGGGCCTTTTTCAACACTAATCCATTGCCGATTAATAATCCTAAGGTTTCCATGAATCGCCCAGAATTTAATTTTCGGTACAAACTCCACACCGGCAAGTTATCGAGTGTGGGCCTGAAATCACCAATATAGTCTTTAAGAAATCGGACAAAGAGAAAAATTATCATTGCGACGGTAATCAGCAACATCCACCACCAATGCTGAACAAAGTACGCAATGCTGGATAAAATTTGTGCGCCGATCGGCCATTCTCTTACAGGAGTAATACTGCGGAAGCTGGAAAATATAGAATGGTTTATAAAAACAGCAACACCTAAAGCACCACAAATAACGATGAGGGGATACGTCAGTGAATTCAAGACGGTATTTAACGCACTTTCGCGCTGAGTTAAACTTGCGGCAGTTGTTCTTAATACTTGCGCTAAAATTCCGCCTTCTTCACCCGCACGGATGATTTCGATAATTTCGTTGGAATACCAACCAACCATACCATCGGCAATGGGATAACCCTGAGAAAGTTGGGAGAGCATCGATTGCGCTAATTGACGAGCTGCACCTTGATGAATAGCTGAAAATGATTCCAAGACTTGTTTAAGCGGAACGCCATCTTCAATCAATGAAGCCATATCTTCAAGAAAAGCTTGCTGCGCCTTAGTATCGAATGATAGTTGATTCAGTTTCAATTGTAATTTTTGCCACACCAGTGACAAGTTCACATCCATTGTTATTCACCACCGCGTTAAGTTAGTAACGAATTAATAGTACCGGTTAACTTCTCCACATCCTTTGAATCTACTTCTCCGGCCTTGGCCATTTCAATGGCTCTATCTCGATAGGATTTCCATCCTTCTGCTCGGAGGGATTTCTCCCAACCAAGAATGTTGCAATTTTGAATGAATTCTCTTGCCTTGTCATCAATCCAAATTACTTCTGCAATAACTTTGCGTTTTTCGATTCCTAAGTCTTGACAGGCGTTACATTTTACGGCACCTCTCGCCTTCATGCCGTTCGGTAATGTCTTCGCACATTTTTGACACAAGATGGGCACCAAACGCTGACAGATCAAGCATACCAAGAGATTCGGATCACTTAATAAACTCGTTGAAATTCCCATATCAACTAATCGTGTAATAATTGCTGTCGCAGAATTTGTATGCAACGTTGAAAAAACTAAGTGGCCAGTAATAGCTGCTCTTGCCATAACACGAGCAGTTCCTTCATCACGAACCTCACCTAAAACCATAACGTCAGGATCCATACGAAGTGTTGCTCGACCCATGTTAGCAAAATCTCTGTCTGTTTTTTCTGTATTGACGGGAATCTGCGTTGCATTCTCGATAACTTTCTCTACAGGATCTTCAATGGTATAGATTTTTTTATCTGACGTAACAAGCTGCATACAACTCGCAAGCGTTGTAGTTTTTCCTGACCCTGTTGGACCCGCAATGACTACTGCCCCGTTAGGCATCGCTATAGCCCGCTTAATTAACTCAATCTGTTCAGGGAGATAACCTAGCTCAGAAAGATCTTTAATTTTTTCATGGCCGGTAGATAATAATCGCATCACCATATCGAATCCGCCGTGCGCCGGCATACTTGCAAGACGCAATCTCACATCAGTGCCGTCTATATATAACGGCATAGAGGCGTTTTGTGGAATAGTAGGATTAAAGTGTGATATGGCATGGTCCGTTTCTTTATTAAAAGCCACTGACGCTATTTCTCGACCCAGTTTGGATTGCCATTCAGCGTACAAAAATAATTCACCGTGTTTTCTGAATCTAATTCGCGCAACATCTTCACGCACTTCGATATGAATATCGCTGACCTGTAAATTCAGCGCTTCTTTTACGAGCATTCTTAATCGCTGTTGTTGAACGCTGACTTCAGAGTGATCACGAGAAGATTGTGCAGCAACAACAGCTCGTGAATCGGCTAATAATAAATCAATTAAAGCCTGACTGGCTTCTACAACTTTGCCTGTCTTAAAAAATTTCTGTTGGAGAATAGCTTTACAGTTTTGAACGCTTCGGGAATAAATATCGCTGGTTAAAATCAAACCGCTTTTTAATACCACGATATCACCTTGGCGTTCACACCATTCCTGCATTTCGACCATGGGGCGATCTTTGGGATCCAGCTCGGCTTGTGATGCGTAGGTTGTCATTTAAGTTTTTTACTTACTGTCACGGTTTGTTGATTAGCCGCTTGTTGATATCCAAGATTATTATTGTTGCGACCACCATCATCAACAACGACTTGCAAGGGTTGTTGTGGCCGCTGTTGTTGCACTGGCGCATTAAGCATTTGATCCACTAACCACATTTCAATTGCCGATACTTTACTCAGAACGGCTTGCATGTTGATAGGTCTTGCTGTTGTTAATGCATTAAGCTCATCAACAGTAATTTTCATCGGATGGTTCGCAGGAATATTAATACCCAACTCTTTATTTAAGTTATTAATTCTGAAGTTAGCCCCTTCGACTGCATTTTCTTTGGTACCACCAATCGTATTCAGATCTTCAGTCAAGATAACAGGCAGATCTGTTGAGTAGGGAATAAGATTTATTCTATGTCCTGCGACAGCAACCATGTTTTGAACATTCCCCGCCAGAATAGCAAAGTGATTAAGCAAGTTATCCATCGCAGAATTATCTAGAGCAGCAACCGTCTTCGTTCCCGCTAATACGCTTCGCGCAGCTGCAGCACTTTCTTGATGACGAAACTCATCAACGTCCATTAAGTCAGTAGATTCAAAAGAAGGCATGCCATGACCACGTCTCGCATCTCCTTCAAGCGGCTGTTGCTCCGTATCAGTAAGCTCAAATGGATCTCGTACAAGCAATGCTTTTTGAACAGCAGCTTCCCGATCAGCCTGAAGTTTACGCTCATTGTCTAATCGACGTTGTTCACTATCATCGTCGACAGCAAGCGGAGCTACATGAGGTAATGGCTTAGGCTTCTTTTCAGCAACACGTTTCTCCAACGTTTTCAGCGGATAACTATGTCTATCATTTTGCGAAAAGTAATCTTTGACAAAAAAGTTTCTCAGAAGTAAATACATAAAGAAGTAAACAAGTGTTCCTGTTAAAAGTTGCATCGCTGTAGCAATTCCGCCTGAAGGTCCAGGACCATAATCATCTGCCATATTCCAAGCAGCGAGCGTAATCGGTGCAATCGGCACTGCAATAGCAGCCCCAACTTTATAAATTTCTTTAATCCACCACTGTTTATTTCCATAACCCGTTTTTAGAATAACCTTCACTTGTGTCTTGTCCATATGAATTTGACCGGTTTTTCTATTCAACCACAGTCGCGGAATATAAAAAGAATCGAGATCTTTAAAACCTGTTTCATCATTGGTTTTTTTCAAGAATACAAGCCGAGTGTAGTAACTTTCTTTATTGCCCCGTAAAAAATGAAAATGTGTAATTTCTTTTGCTTTATACAAATAGGTTTTCATCCGTGCTATATCCCACGGCGTTATTCCCCCAAGTTTATGTGCTTCAAATAGTGCAAACGCGTCTTTTACAGCTTCCAGTGCTTCTACGTAGAGTGGATACCCTTCTTCTGGAAGCAATTTTTTTTCACCCTCACGACAAGCATTCAGCAAGGCTAAACAAAATTCTTGCTCAGACTGTAAAACAGGCAGCATAAGATCGACACCCAGACGATCTTTGCGGAACATATTGTTCACTAAATCATGAACATTTTTATGATATTTCGGATCACCACTTTCCCAAATGAAATAGCGATAAAATTCATCGCTGTGTTCTAAAAAGAAAATTAAAAAATCTAACTGATCAATCAGTTTCTGAACGGTAGGAATTTCTTGATAAGGATCTGGCTCAGGCGGAGCTTCTCTAGAAACAGCGATGTAGTCTTTTTGATCGGGTCTTGTAGTTGGATCTGCTTCGCCGTCGATGGAATATGGATCTTGTGTTACATCTTCCATTATTAATCCCCTTTTTAAAAAATTAAAGTTGGAGTGATATTATACAGGCAATGCGAGTCGAGTCCAGGCTCGATGCAAAAGCCAGAGATAAAGGGCGAACAAACTCAAAAAGCCGATAAACATTAAACTTTGCGGAATATGGTGAACTTCACCCAATATTCCAATTAAACCCAATACTGCAGAAAGTAATCCAATCGAACACGTGACTTGCAATGATGAAAAACCTTTCGCTAATAAATAATGATGTAAATGTCCTCGGTCTGCTTTGAGTGGAGAAAATCCGCGCAATAATCGTCGAAGCACAACGCTACTGATATCCCATAAAGGAACGGCTAATATCCATAAAAAAGTCACGGGATATGCAGCGGCTGCATCTTGAGATAATTCTACGGAAAACCACACTAAAACAAATCCCAACATCATGCTGCCGCTGTCACCCATAAATACTTTTGCTTTTTGTCGCAAGGGGAAATTAAAGCACAGAAATCCTAATACCACGGCTAATAATAAATACATGACTTGCACATCTATATATTGATCCGCATGACGCGCAATCCAGGTTAAATAAAATAATTCTATCCAGCCTATCGTTCCTGCTAAACCATCTGTGCCGTCTGTCATATTCACAGCGTTTACCACAGCCAGCACGGCGATGACCGTAATAGGAAATCCTAATAATCCTAAATGAATATTGCCGAAATAAAATAAATTACCCAAATCAAATAACGTATTATTTCCCCAGATAACCATCAATATGGCAACAAATATTTGAATGGCTAATCGAGCACGTGCGCCTAATTCATGAAAATCATCGAGTACACCCGTGATAACTAATAATACACACCCAGCGATAAGACAACGGTAATCACTTAAAGAAACATTCAGTGTTAATAAAGAAAATCCAAAACCAAAAAACATCGCGATACCACCAATGAGCGGAATATTTCCTTCATGGAGTTTGCGACCACCGGGTTTATCAACGAGACCTAAACGAATAGATAATGGCTTGAGCAAAACAATCCCTGCCATAGTCATGACAAGAGCAGTTAATATAGATAATAAGGGGCTTAGCATCATACGGCTGATGCTAAGCCATCGAGCTACTTAAATCAATTAAGCTAATTAATTCAACGCCAAACGCTCGCGATTGGCATCGATTACTTTATCGCTTAAGCCCTTAATCTTCTTTAAATCTTCAATAGATTTAAATGGACCGTGTGCTTGTCGATACGCAACAATTGCTTCTGCACGTTTTTTACCAATGCCTTTAATATGCGCATCAGCAATCGTTGCAGCATCTGCTGTATTAATATTCAGCACAGCAGTTGACGTTGCGACTTGATGAGAAGAAGTTTCTTTTGAATGTTCAGCTGCCATCGCGGAGAAACTTAGAGAGAGACCTAAAGCAAGAAAAAGACTGACTACACTACGTAATAACACTTTCATTATGATGCCTCCATATATCAGTTGGGATTATTAAATACATCTAAAAATTAAAGCAGGAGGATTATGCCAGAAAATATTATTTTGTAAACTGTTCGGGCGTAATAAATTCCGCCCTTACTATCCACATATTAATTCAACACGGGCTTAATACAACTCCAGGATTTACATCCCGGACATAACCATAATAATAAATTGCTTTTAAAACCGCATTGAGAACAACGGTAATTCGGCTGATGCTTCAGAAGATTTTGAATTAATTCTTTTATAATTACCCATTCTTTTTGTTGAGTATCTTCCAAATGCCATGCGACTAAATATTGAAGGCCTTTTAGGGATGGGTGAATTTGTAATTGCTGAATCAAAAACGCAATGGCTTTTTCATCGCCCTCTTTTTTGCGCCTAACATCTGTGAGAAATAATATTATAGTTATAGAGACTATATCCGCTAATTTTTGATTTAAAAATTCGACTAATTCTATTTCTTTTTCTAATTTCTGATAGGCTATAATTAATGACGGCAATGCTTCCGCAAAAAAAGCTTTATCTTGGTCTAATATTTTTTGATAAATCTCAATAGCTGATTTATAGCGTGCCGCGGTGAGCTCAACTTTTCCCCATAATAAATTTGCACGGACGTTTTGGGGATCATGTTTAAGTGCTTTTTTGAGTTCAAGTATTGCAGATTCTGTTTCCGATTTAAGAATATAATACTGCGCTAATTCACAATGATAATGGGCTATTTGATCTTCTAAGCTGCCTAACTGTGTGGCTATTTTAATTGCCGCTTCCCAATTTTTTTGCTGCTGATAAATTTCAAGTAAATATTTGAGACTAATAGCAGGCTGATTTCCGAATGCGCTGATTTCTAAAAATAATTTCTCCGCTCTGTCCACTAATCCTGCGTTGAGATAATCTTTTCCTAAAGCAACGAGTGCAGTGATTCTTTGATCTTTGGATAATTGCGGACGCGCTATCAAATTTTGATGAATCTTAATTGCCCGGCCAATTTCGCCTCGACGTCGAAACAAACTGCCTAACGCAAGATGCGTCTCAACCGTTTCTGAATCAACGTGTAATAATCTTGTAAAAACATCGACCGCTTTGTCGGGCTCTTCGTTTAATAAATAATTTAAGCCAACGAAATAATCTTTAGAGAACGGCTTTTGATATTGACTGACTTCAGTGAAATAATTGAAAGCAACGTAAGCGCCAACAACAACGGAAAGCGCGATAATAAGTAATAAGAACATATTTACCTCACCCCCGCTTCGCGGACCCTCTCCCGGAAACGGGAGAGGGGAAATTTGTATTAATGTGTTTCATTAAGCGGTAAAGTTCGAAGCTGATTCACTTCTTTTTCAGCTACTTTTAATTTATGCGAAAGACGCATATTTTCTGCTTTTAAACGCAACCAAAGTAAAAAGCCAGTGAGCCATCCAATCAACCCACCGACTCCTAATACTAAAACAACTAATAAAGATAGCGGTAATTTCGCGGTATTAACATAATAATTAACCGTGACTTCCTGGGAGTTCAATCCCGCGAAAGTCACGCCTAACAATAAAATAAATACAACTATGATAAAACCAAATATTTTCACTCTTTCTCTCTCAGTTGTCCTTTAATCAAATCTCCCAATGTTGCTGAAGGTTCATTTTGCTTAGAATAATGTTGCAATGCTTCAGCTTCATCTTGCGAATCTTTCGCTTTGATAGAAAGGTGTATCAAACGTGCTTTGCGATCAACAGACATTAATTTTGCTTCGATCGATTCGCCCGCTTTCAATAACGTTCGCGCATCGTCAACACGTTCACGTGAAATATCACTCACACGAACATAGCCTTCAACGCCCTCGCCCAAATCAATTTTTGCGCCTTTAGCATCTACTTCAGTAACAGTACCTTTTACAATGGCATTCTTTTTATTGAGTGTCGCATATTTCGTAAAGCTGTCTTCGCCATCACCTTCTAATTGTTTAATACCCAATGAAATACGTTCACGCTCTGGATCAACAGCCAAAACTACTGCGGTTAATTCATCGCCTTTCTTGTATTGTCGAACGGCTTCTTCACCAGCGACATTCCATGAAATATCAGATAAGTGAACCAATCCATCGATATTGCCGTCTAAACCAATAAATACACCGAAATCTGTGATGGATTTAATTTTGCCTTTAACGACATCGCCTTTAGAGTGCGTTTGAGAGAATAATTCCCACGGATTGCTTTTACATTGTTTAATGCCCAATGAAATACGACGACGCTCTTCATCAATGTCCAACACCATGACTTCGACTTCTTCACCCAACTGTACAACTTTAGCGGGATGAATATTTTTGTTCGTCCAATCCATTTCAGAAACGTGAACAAGACCTTCAACGCCATTTTCAATTTCAACAAAACAACCATAGTCAGTAATATTAGTTACTTTTCCTGTAAGACGTGTGCCTTTTGGATATCGACGTGCTAATTCAGCCCATGGATCGTCACCTAATTGTTTCAAGCCCAGAGATACACGCATTTTTTCACGATCAAATTTCAATATTTTTACGCGAAGTTCCTGACCAATCGTTAATACTTCTGCAGGATGTTTAACACGTTTCCAGGCAATGTCGGTAATATGTAATAAACCGTCTACACCACCGAGATCCACAAACGCGCCGTAGTCAGTAAGATTTTTAACTACGCCGCTTACTGTCTCACCTTCTTGTAATTTTTCGAGTAAGGCATTTTGTTCGCTACCACCTTCAGCCAACATCGCAGAACGACGTGATACCACAACGTTATTGCGTTTTTGATCTAATTTAATAATCTTAAATTCGAGTGTTTTGCCTTCAATAAAACTCGGATCTTTCACGGGTTTCATGTCAATCAATGAACCCGGTAAGAATGCGCGAATATTGCCAATTTCAACAGTAAATCCACCTTTTACGCGACCATTCACAGTACCCGTAACGGTTTGACCACCTTCGAAAGCAACTTTTAATACAATCCACGCTTCTGAGCGCTTTGCTTTTTCACGAGATAATTTGGTTTCACCGAAGCCATCTTCAATAGCGTCTAACGCTACATCGACTTCGTCTCCCACATTTACGTTCAATTCACCATTTTCATTTTTGAATTGTTCGACAGGAATTGTCCCTTCTGATTTTAAGCCGACATTGACGATTACGTTATCATCATTAATGGCCACCACTTTTCCTTTGAGGATTGAACCGATACGCATATCCTGTTTGGAAAGACTCTCTTCAAATAATTGTGCAAAGCTTTCGCTCATGAATTTTTCTCTACTTTAAAGTACAACAAAAAGTTAATAAAAAAGCCGCCAAATTCTCAGCGACTCACCTGTTTACGACACGTTTTTGAACTTCATCCATGACTCTTGAAAAAGCTTCTTCTACCGAAAGCATTGTTGTATCTAAAATCCAGGCATCTTCTGCAGGTTTCAGTGGAGCGACAATTCTGTCTCTATCTCGCTGATCTCTCAGCGCAATCTCCGCCAAAACGCGCTCAAGGCTATCATTTATGCCTTTTTCTTGCAACTGAAGATAACGGCGTTTAGCGCGTGCCTCTAAGCTTGCATCCAAAAACACTTTAAATTCTGCATCAGGGAAAATCACCGTTCCCATATCGCGCCCGTCTGTCACTAAACCCGGTGGCTCACGAAACGCACGCTGCCGATCAATCAATCCCGCTCGCACAGACGCAAACGCTGAAATAATCGATGCATGGTTGCCGACAGCTTCTGATCGAATTTGGCGGGTCACATCTGCGCCTTCAAAAATAACCGAGTGCGCCACAAACTGAACATCGAGATGACTTGCCAGCCTCGCCAGTGCTGACTCGTTTTTTTCATCTATATGGTGAAGTTGAGCACCAAGTGCCAAAACTCGGTACAACACTCCGCTGTCTAAAAAATGCCAATGTAATTCTTTCGCAACTCGTTGGCTGATTGTTCCTTTCCCAGAACCACTTGGCCCGTCGATGGTAATCACAGGCGCTTTCGCAATTGGTTTAACCATAGCGCGTTTCGAAATCCTTCATAAAATCAATCAAGGCATCCACACCTGCTTCTGGCATGGCGTTATAAATACTGGCACGAAGACCGCCCACTACTTTATGACCCTTTAAATTAATTAAATTATGCTCTGCTGCTTTTTCTACAAATAAATTATCTAACTCATCACTCGGCGTGTAAAAAACAATATTCATAATAGAACGATAATTTTTATCCACTTTATTTTCATAAAACCCAGTGCTGTCTATACAATCATATAATTTATTGGCTTTACGGATATTACGCTTTGCCATTTCTTCAACACCACCGCTTTTTAATAACCATTCAAATACTAATCCTGCCAAATAAACCCCAAAAGTATTGGGTGTATGATAAAGCGATTTTGAATCCACATAAGTTTTATAATTATATAAAGTAGGCGTAGATAATTTGGCATGCCCCACTAAGTCGTCGCGAATAATCACAAGACTTAATCCAGAGGGACCAATATTTTTTTGTGCGCCCGCATAAATCAAACCGTATTTATTCATCTCCAATGGCTTGGATAAAATTTCGGATGACATATCAGCCACTAAGGGAATATCTTTTGTTTCAGGAACCGCGTGAATTTGAAAACCTGCAATTGTTTCATTTGGCGTATAGTGAAGATAAGAGATATCAGTACCATAATTAACTTCATCAAAATCATATAGCTTAATATTTCCATATCGCTGTGCTTCAGTAATAGCTTTCTTTGACCAAATACCCGATTGAATATAACCGGCTGTATTAGTATTTTTCCTGTCTAATAAATTTAAGGGCGCCATTGCAAAATGATGACTCGCACCAAAACTCGTAAATAAAACATGGTAATTTTTAGGAATATTCAGTAATTTTCGAAAATTCGCTTCAGCAGGTTCAAGAATTTTTTCCATATATTCTTTACTGCGGTGGCTGATTTCAAAAGCGGATGTCCCCAATTTTTGCCAATCTAGTAATTCAGCTTGTAATTGCTCCAACACTTCCGTTGGAATCATGGCTGGACCTGAGCAAAAATTATACGCTCGCATCTGTTTCATCGCTCGATATTTCAGCCGTGCTTAATTCAGCAACACCCTCAATTCCTACTAATTTCTCGCCTTCAGATAAATTAATTAAACGTACACCTTGTGTATTTCTGCCGACGACTGAAATTTCATCGACACGCGTACGAACTAAAGTTCCTTTATCACTGATTAACATGACTTCTTCACCCGGAATAACATGAATTGCGCCAACAACATTTCCATTACGTTCTGTGACTTGAATAGAAATCACACCTTGTCCACCGCGACCTGTTTGTCTGTAATCTTCAATATCCGTACGTTTTCCGTAACCATTTTCAGTGGCGGTTAATATGGCCCCTTCAGGTTTTGCGACAATTAAAGAAATGACTTTCTGATCTTTAGCTAATTTAATTCCGCGAACACCGCGCGCACTTCTTCCCATTTCACGCACAGAAGATTCTTTAAAGCGAATGACTTTTCCGGCATTACTGAATAACATAACATCGGATTGACCATCAGTAATTTCGACGCCAATTAATTTATCGCCGTCGACGAGTTCAATCGCAATAATTCCGCTATTTCGAGGACGTGAAAAATCCGTCAAGCAAACTTTCTTAATAGTTCCCATAGAAGTTGCCATTAATACATGTAAATTATTACTGTATTCCCTAATGGGTAATATCGCCGTAATTTTTTCATTCGCACTTTCATTCAGCGCTAAAACATTAACGAGGGGTCTTCCACGAGATTGACGTGCGGCTTGTGGTAATTGATAAACTTTCAGCCAATACACTTTGCCGATGCTAGAGAAACATAATAAAGTATCGAGATTATTGGCTATCACGAGCTGCTCGACAAAATCTTCGTCTTTCACTTGTGTTGCCATTTTGCCTTTTCCGCCACGACGTTGTGCCTGGTATTGATCTACTGGCTGGGTTTTTGCATAACCGCTATGAGAGATAGTCACGACTAATTGTTCATCGGTCAGCAAATCTTCCATGGTTAAATCTGCTTCAGCTTCACGAATTTCCGTACGACGTTCATCGGCATATTCATCACGTACGTCTATTAATTCTTCTTTAATAACCTCTTGTAATCTATTCGGATTACGTAAAATTTCTAATAATTCCTGGATAGTATTTAAAATTTCTTTGTATTCTTCAAAAATTTTATCTTGTTCCAAACCCGTCAATCGATGTAAACGTAAATCTAATATAGCCTGAGCTTGTTCGGGAGATAAACGGTACATGTCGTTTCGTAAGCCATATTCAATAGCCAAACCATCGGGACGACTGGTTTCTGCGCTCGCTCTTGCTAACATGTCTGCAACAATTCCCGCTTTCCATGTACGAGTTAATAAACCTTCTTTTGCTATACCCGGATTCGCAGAAGCTTTTATTAGCGCAATCATTTCATCAATATTCGTTAAGGCTATTCCTAAACCTTCTAAAATATGCGCACGTTCACGGCACTTTCTCAGCTCAAAAATGGTTCTACGTGTGACAACTTCTCTTCTGTGCCCCAAGAAAGCATCGAGCATTTGGTGTAAAGACATCAAGAGTGGTCGGCCATCTAATAGCGCAACCATATTGACACCAAACGCGGTTTGTAATTGCGTTAAGCTGTATAAATTATTTAATAATACTTCAGCCATTTCGCCGCGACGAAGTTCAATAACGATTCGCATGCCGTCTTTATCAGATTCATCACGAAGTGCTGTTATGCCCTCTATTCTTTTTTCTTTCACTAATTCTGCAATTTTTTCTATTAATCTGGCTTTATTGACTTGGTATGGAAGCTCAGTAACTATAATAGTCTGCTTGCCATTGTCTTCATCAGTTTCGATATTTATTCTGGCGCGAACAAAGATTCTGCCACGGCCTGTTTTATAGGCTTCATAAATTCCTGCGCGACCGTGAATAATGCCTGCCGTTGGAAAATCGGGGCCCTTAATATGTTCCATTAATTTTTCTAATGGCGCTTTGGGATCATCCAATAATACTAAACACGCATCGACAACTTCGCGTAAATTATGGGGTGGAATATTCGTCGCCATACCCACAGCAATACCGGATGAGCCATTAATTAATAAATTGGGTATTCGGGTAGGAAGTACGACTGGCGCGGTTTCTGTTTCGTCATAATTGGGCGCAAAATCCACGGTTTCTTTATCCAGATCAGCCAACAGCATTTGGGCGATCTTGGACATACGGATTTCGGTGTATCGCATTGCAGCAGGAGCATCGCCGTCAACTGAACCGAAGTTACCTTGCCCGTCGATCAGCATATATCTTAAAGAAAACGGCTGAGCCATTCGGACTATCGTGTCATATACCGCCGTGTCGCCATGAGGATGGTATTTACCAATCACGTCACCGACGATACGCGCAGATTTTTTATGGGGCTTGTTCCATTCATTACCGAGTTGATACATAGAGAATAAAGCGCGTCGATGAACAGGCTTTAAACCATCACGCGCATCAGGGAGTGCACGCCCGACAATCACGCTCATCGCGTAGTCTAGATAAGATTGTTTGAGTTCGTGTTCGATATTGACCGTCACGACTTCTTTTGCAAAATCCGCCATGAAAAGGCGCTCCTTAAGTTATCGGTAAATGCTACAGTAAAAGACCGCCTATCTTACCATAGGCCTACTGCTTTTTCAGGGGAAAATCGCATGCTTAAATACCCCATATATAAGGTATGCCAGTCCCCCTCCTCAGCAACTTAAAAAATAGGGGTATTGACGCTTATACAACAAAAGTATAAATTAAGACTATATTCAGTCTGGAGAAAAATCATGTCATTACGAGAATCCGTCAAACCCATCAGTTATCTCAAAGATAATGCCGCAGAAATTATTCGTGGCTTTGAAAAAAATCGAACGCCCATTATTATTACTCAAAATGGTGAAGCAAAAGCCGTTTTTCAAGATATACAAAGCTATGAAGAAATGCGCGAAGATCTGATCATGCTACAAATTTTAATGCTCGGAAATGCCGATGTTGAACAAGGTAGAACCAAACCATTAAAACAAGCATTTGCAGAACACCGCAAACGACTCAAGGAGAAATACACTAAATGAAAGCCTACTCAATAATAATCACACCTGCAGCAGAAAAAGATATTGATGATATTTGTGACTATGTCGCTGAAAATGACTCCCTTGAGAAAGCCAATGACTTGTCTAATACCCTTGAAGAAAAATGCTTATCCTTAACGCTCTTCCCTGATCGCGGACGACCAATAGAAGCCGCTGCAAAATTTGGGCTTTCTGGCTTTTATGAAATCCACTACAACGCCTATAGAATTATATATAGGATTTTTAAGCATACAGTAATGATTTATGGCCTCTTCGATAACAGACGCAGCTTGGACCAATTACTTTTAAAAAGACTTAGTTATGCTACGCGATTTTACTCAACATCTTAAGAAATGCAGCTTCATCTAGAATCTCAACACCCAATTTTTTAGCTTTATCTATTTTAGATCCGGGAGATTCCCCGGCAACAACATAGCTCGTAGATTTAGAAACAGAATTAGTTACTTTGGCACCCAAATTTTCAAGCACGTCAGATGCTTCATCGCGACTGTATCTTTCTAAAGTTCCTGTTAATACAAAAATCTTGCCTGATAAGGGCTGGTGAGTATTTTGGGTAATTTTTGGCCAATGTATTCCCGATTTTATTAACCTCTCTATTAATTTCTGATGTTTAGCTTGTGAAAAAAATTCAGTAATATGTTTAGCAACCACAGGACCAATATCAGATATTTTCTGTAGCGCTTCTTCTGAAATTTCAAATAGCGCGTAAATATTTGATATATTTTTAGCTAATAGATTAGCCGTAGTTTCACCGACATCGCGAATACCCAGCGCAAACAAAAATCTTCCCAATGTAGTTGATTTACTTTTTTCTATAGCGCTAATAATATTTTCAGCTGATTTTTCAGCAAATCTGTCTAGATGAATAAGCTGGGAAATTTTAAGATCATAAATATCAGCGACCGATTTAATTAAATTTTCAGCAACAAATTGCTCAACCAGCTTATCTCCCAAGCCATTGATATCCATCGCTCTTCGTGAAGCAAAATGTTTGATGCCCTCTACTAATTGTGCACGGCAGGTAATGCCACCGGTGCATCGATACGCCGCTTGGCCCTCTATTCTTTCTACGGGTGCATCACATACGGGACATAATTTTGGCATATTTATTTTATGTATAGGATTCGTTTTGCGCTTTTCTATAATCACACTGACAATTTCGGGAATCACATCACCGGCTCGGCGAATAATAACCCAATCACCTACATGAATATCTTTTCTAGATATTTCATCCATATTATGTAAAGTCGCGTTGCTAATTACTGCCCCACTGACATTTACTGGCTTTAATCTCGCAACGGGAGTTAATACTCCTGTTCGGCCGACTTGAAACTCAACCGCTTGTATTTCCGTCATTTCTTCATGCGCGGGAAATTTATGTGCAATGGCCCAACGTGGTGCGCGAGAAACAAAACCCAATTCGCGCTGTTGTTTGAGATCATCAACTTTATAAACAACGCCGTCTATTTCGTAGGGTAAGTCATCGCGTTTATGTAAAATATTTTTATAATATTCCAAACAGTTTTTATAGCCCGTTACTAATTTTGTTTCTGGATTAACCGGACAACCCCATGTTTGTAATAATTCTAAAATTAAATATTGAGACAGGGGCAGCTCATATTTTTTTACTTCACCCACACCATAAAAATACATACTCAAATGCCTATTTGCAGTAATACGCGCATCGAGTTGTCGCAAACTTCCTGCAGCTGCATTGCGTGGATTGGCAAATATTTTCTCAGACTTTTCTTTTGCTTCGTTATTAATGCGTTCAAATTCTGCTTTGGATAAATAAACTTCACCACGAAGCTCAATCATTTCAGGAAAAGATTGAGTGGGGATTTTTTGAAGATGATGCGGAACTGATTTGATAGTCTTAATATTATGCGTAATCACTTCACCACTCATACCATCACCACGTGTAGTGGCTAATTCTAAATGGCCATTATAATACGTCAGATTTACAGCCAAGCCGTCTAGTTTGGGTTCACAGCAGAATTTAATCTCTTGAGATATTTCTAGTTTATCTAAAATACGGCTATTAAAATTAATAACATCCTCTTCTGTAAAACCATTCTCCAAAGATAACATGGGTAAACCGTGCTTTCTTTTTTCAAATTGGCCTAATGTTCTTGGACCGACCTGCTGTGTAGGTGAATCCGGCGTAATTAATTCAGGATGTTTTTTTTCTAATTCTTCTAGTTCACGCATTAATCTATCATATTCAGCATCAGGTATTTTTGGCGCATCAAGAACATAATAATTATAATTATGCTGATTAATTTCTTCGCGTAATTTTTTGATGCGATCAGCGTAAGGTTTCACGCACATCTCCCTTTAATTCATCTGCTAACTGCAGCGCGACTTCCTTGGCTAAATCTTCATAGCCAGGTTTATAGGCATCAAAAATAAAATTTAAGCCTCGCGTAGAAAACGCAGCAAGTTTTTCCATCTCAAAATAATACGGATCTGACTGGGGCGCGACACTGAAAATAATTTCTTTGGCCAAATAATAATGAAACAAATTTCCCTGGCCGTAACTTAAACCTGCATTGGCAAAAGCCTCCAATAAATCATAGCCCTTAAAAACTTTGCCATCTTCTGCAACGACTGCAATAGAATATTTTTTCATGCCCAAGATATCTTTTGATTCTAATTCCATGGTTAAACAATCCAATATTGCGTGGGGATTTTTTTGGGATTTTTTAACAGCAATATTATCTTCAGGAGCTTCAAATAATACAGGCGATTTTTTGGGCAGTGAAACCCAAAAACGCGTCACTAACCACGGAATTACCGCCGCGATCATAACAACAATAATAATAAGAGAAAGATTCATGGAATCTCGTTATTCGTTACGCTTCAGCCATCTCAACAGCAGCGTTCACATCTACTGCCACCAATCGTGAAACACCCGGCTCATTCATGGTCACACCAATTAAATGCTCAGCCATTTCTATGGCTAATTTATTATGACTAATAAAAATAAACTGAACGGTAGAAGACATTTCTTTGACTAATTCACAGAAACGACCAATATTCGCATCATCCAGTGGCGCGTCGACCTCGTCTAACATACAAAATGGCGCAGGATTTAAATGGAATATTGAAAATACTAATGCAATCGCCGTCAGCGCTTTTTCACCGCCCGATAATAAATGAATGGTCGTGTTACGTTTACCCGGTGGACGTGCAATGACATTCACGCCCGTTTGCAATAAATCTTCACCCGTTAATTCTAAATAGGCATGACCACCACCAAATATGCGTGGAAATAATTTTTCAAATAAACCGTTGACTTTGTCATAGACTTCTCTAAATCTCGCACGCGTTTCTTTGTCTATTCTATGTATAGCATCTTCTAACGTAGTCAGCGCTGTGACTAAATCTTCATTTTGTTGATCTAAATAAATTTTGCGCTCTGATTGCTGCGATAATTCTGATATAGCCGCAAGATTGATTGGCCCCAAGCGCTCAATGCGGTTTAAGACTTTATTTAAATTAATTTCCCAGGTAATTTCTGTCGCTTCAGGCGGTAGATTAACTTGAATATCTTCCAGTGTTTGACCCGTCTCTTGTAATTGTTCTATTAGCGTATTTAATCGCGTTGTATAAGATTGGTTCTCAATACGGCGTTGTTCTAATTGAGTCCGTAATGTAGTTCGCTCAATTTCTATATTTTGGAGTGTTTTTTCAAACTCGCGTAAATTATTTTCAATTAAAGATAACGCCTCGCGTTTATATTGGACATTTTTCTCAGCTTCTTGCTGTTGAGTCAGCAGCGCGTTTAATTCTGTTGTAAGTAATTCTTCTGGCTGTTTAGATTCTGATAATTGGGTATTTAATAAAACCTGTTTTTCGGTGAGTGACGCTAATTGGTGCTGTAAACGATGCTGACTTTCGTCGCTTGCGCGAAATTGTGTCTGCAATACTTCGAGTTGTGTCTTTTGTTGATGCGCTGAATTTTGCAGCGTTTGATATTCTTCGCGCGCTTTGATGACAATCTCTCGCTCGGCATCACGTTCTTTTTGTAAACTCTCACGCGTTACAGCATCTTCGTTCATGTGGGTCATTAATAATTGCCACTGCGCACGCGTTGTCGTTAAACTTTCTTCTTCTTGATTTTTTTGCTGTGTTAATTCTTCAAGTTCATGAACAAGTTGTGACTTGCGTTGTTCTGTTTGATTAAGCTGTGCTTGCTGAACTTTTAATTGCGCGTTCAGATCGGAATACCGCGCAGAAACAGACGATAATGTTTTTTGAGCCGCATCGCGTTCTTTGTCTAGTTCCGAGAGTTTTTCTTGTGACGTTAATAATTGCGCCTGAATACTTTCTACTTTTGCGATTTGATCCACAATTTCTTTTTGAATATCTGTTAGTTCTCGTTCACGTCGAATCACACCCGCTTTTTGATCACCTTGCGCACGCACACGCAACCAGCCCTTTCCTATCCAAATGCCATCTTTTGTTATCACAGATTCGTGCGAAGAAAGATTTTTGAGTATCTCATAGGCCTGAATAATATCATCCGCGACATAAATATTTTTGAGTATATCCGCAACAACGAGAGGCGCTTTTATTTTATTGATCAACAAATCTGTACTATAAGATTTAAAATCTTGTTTATGACCAGACTCAATAAAACTTAACGAAGCGGATTTAAGATCAGCCAAAGGCAGCAATAATTCTTCAATATTATCTACACATATAGCTTCGAGATAATCACTTAATAAAGTCTCTACCGCTAATTCAAACCCCTCTTCTACATCAACGTGTTGTGCCAATCTTGGCTTGTCATCAAGATGATGTGCTTGCAACCATCTCACGCGTGATTCAGTATTTTTTCCTAATGCGGATTCTTGCAGTGCTTGTAATGACGCAAAACGGCCTTTTAAAGATTGCAGTACTGTTCTAGCTTCATCAAGATTTTTTTGATTCTCTTGGTGAACCTGTCGGGCTGTTTGTAATGTTTGATGCAAAGTAGCGATGGTTTCTTGATGCGTTTGAATGTCACGCGAGACTAATTCGATATTTTCTTGAAGACTTGAAATACCCAAGGGCAAACTGGTTTGAATATATTTTTCTTTTTCTGATTCAAGACGACTTAATCTTTCTTGAATTTGTAAAATATGTTTTTCCAGATGTTGAATACGCGTTTGCTCAACTTGTGCTTCACGCGAATGCTGCGATGCATGATGATTGAATTCATCCCACTTTTGTTGCCACTCATGTTGCTTTTGTTCACATTGATGAAAATAATCACGTGCTTTTTCGGCTAACGTACTCGTCTCAGCAACAGCAGGAACCAGATTTTCAATTTGCTGTGACAATTCTAGCTGGCGACTTTCTTCAGTAGATAACTGGCTTTGTGATTGCGTTAATTCTTGAATAATGCGACTTAGATCAGTTTCCCATTGTCTGTATCGTTCACGATGATGCGACAGCATTTGTTCTACGCGGGCCAGTTCAGTATTCAGTTGATAGAAAATTTTCTGTGCTTCTTGGACTTCGTCATTCGCTTGCGTTTGTTTTTGTTGTTCTACTTCACGCTGAGTAAATACAGCCTGATAATCTGTATTAATTTTTTCTAATTGATTTTCAAGATATGTAATTTGTTGTTGCTCAATATCCATTTGGACTTCTAATTGTTTTGCGCGTAAGGCTAATAATTGCGCACGCAAAATACGCTCTTGTTCTTTAAGCGCTTGATATTTTTCAGCGGATTCGGCTTGCTTAGTGAGATGGTCTAATTGTTTTTGTAATTCATCACGCAGATCCATCAAGCGCGCTAAATTATCGCGCGTGTGCTGTAATCGCAATTCTGTTTCGCGTCGACGTTCTTTATATTTCGAGATACCCGCGGCTTCTTCTAGATATATTCTCAGCTCTTCTGGTTTGGCTTCAATTAATCTCGAAATCATGCCTTGTTCAATAATGGCATAACTGCGTGGACCCAATCCTGTTCCTAAGAAAATATCGCGAATATCGCGTCGTCTACACACGGTATTATTTAAATAGTATGTGGAAGAACCATCCATACCCACTTGGCGACGAATAACAATCTCGCCGTATTGCGCATAGGCTCCGCCCATTCGTCCTTCAGAATTATCAAAATGTAATTCCACAGCGGCTTGTGCAGATGCACTTCTTTTTGTTGAACCGTTAAAAATAACATCATCCATGGTATCCGCACGTAAATTTTTCGCGGAGGATTCACCCATCACCCATCGAACGGCATCAATAATATTGGATTTTCCACAACCATTGGGGCCGACAACACCGCTGAGATTTCCAGGAAACGCAACGGTTGTGGGATCAACAAACGATTTAAATCCCGCTAATTTAATATGACGCAATCGCATAATTTATCTACTCACTTATGTTTACGTTTGAGTTTGCGCTGACGCAAATTCCAGAGGGTTAAAATAGGACCTGAAAAACCAAAAATCATGGCCAGGGTAAATAATACTTCGGGCGGTTCAAATGCTACACACGCAAACAATAATACTAAAACTAATAGACTCACAAATGGCACACGTCCTTGCCAGTGAACATCTTTGAAACTATGAAATCGCACACGACTGACCATCAGAACAGAAACCGCCAGCATAAATAATGCAAATAAAATAACTAATATATGGTCAGCCACTAAATGATTATCTTCAATCACCCAAATAAATCCGGCGACTATCGCTGCAGCAGCAGGACACGGTAAACCTTGGAAATATCGCTTATCTGCCATACCCACTTGAGTATTGAATCGCGCTAATCTCAGCGCCGTCGCCGCAACATAAATAAACGCTACGACCCAGCCAATTTTTCCTAAACTGATTAGCCCCCAACTGTACCCTAAAAGCGCTGGTGCTATCCCAAAAGAGACCATATCAGAAATGCTGTCATATTCCGCACCAAATGCAGTTTGGGTATTGGTCATCCGAGCGACTCTACCGTCTAAGCTATCGGCGATCATGGCAATGAAAATCACCATAGCAGCAACATCGAACATTCCCTTCAAGGTCGCTACTATAGAATAAAATCCAGCGAATAAAGCGGCTGTTGTCAGCAGATTAGGTAGCAGGTAAATCCCGCGTCGAACAGGCATTTTTGGAAATTCAATCACAATGATTTTTCCCTCTGACATTAAACCAGAATGATACACTAATTTGGCGCGTATCTGTTAGAATGCAGCGATGACTAAACCGAGCAAAATTCTGATTGAAGGTGTAACTGAAGAAGGCCAGACCTTTCGACCAAGCGATTGGGCGGAACGAATGAGTGGTAATCTATCGACATTTCAGGGGCACCGCATGGTGTACTCCCCTCTTCTTCAACCCGTGGTCCGAAATGGCCAAAAATGCATGCTAATTGACCCTGCCCTGAAAACTTCAAATCCTGCTTTATATGAAGCTATTATGGCATTTGCGTCGAGCAATAAGCTGAAGATTTGCAAAGAAGATTGATTCTGTTTAGGCTACACAACCTCAAAAAGCAGGAGAGATGGCCGAGTGGTTGAAGGCGCACGACTGGAACTCGTGTAAACGGCAACGTTTCGAGGGTTCGAATCCCTCTCTCTCCGCCAGCCTTTGCGTGTAAAAGATTATGACTACTGAAAAATTATTCTCCTACGGCACACTTCAATACGACAACGTCCAGCTAGAAACATTTGGGCGTAAATTAACAGGCCAAAAAGATACGCTTGTTGGCTATGAATTATCTGTATCTATTCAAATTACTGATCCGGCTATTATTAAACTCAGCGGTGAAAGTGTTCATAAAACATTGCACTATTCAGGAAAACCTGAGCATCTCATTTCAGGCGTGGTATTTGACGTCACGCGGGAAGAATTAACGTTAGCAGATGGCTATGAAACCGATTACAAACGTGTTCTGGTCACACTTCAATCAGGTACTAAAGCTTGGATATATATCGGTCGCTCTGAGAAATTAAAACAACCCATCGAAGTTGTGTCTTATGATCTCAACTGGCCAGAATTATTTAAGCAAGAAGCTGCAAAAATAAAATCTATATTTTCAGATAATTTTATCAAAATTTATCATATCGGCAGTACTGCTGTTCCAGGATTAGCAGCAAAACCAACCATAGATATATTACTTGAAGTAAAAAATATAAATTTAGCTGATCACTGTAATTCTAAAATGGCCGAGTTGGGTTATGAAGCCTGGGGCGAGTATAGCATTCCGGATCGGCGATTTTTTGTGAAGGGCAAAGAAAAACGAACACATCATGTTCATGTTTTTCAAACAGGTAATCCAGAAATAAAACGGCATATTGATTTTAGAGATTATTTAATTACGCATCCAGAAAGCGCCAAAAAATATGAGGAATTAAAAATAGATTTAGCTCAAAAGTTTGCGGGTAATCGACGGGCGTATGTTGAGGGTAAGCAAGAATTTATTAATCTAATTACTCTGCATGCCCCATTATATAGCCCACTCGAAGAAAAATTGAAACCCCACCCCCCATCTGGGTAAAATACCTCCACAAAATGCAAACCGACAAACCCTGATCTGCTGGTGAAAAAAATGTTCATGAAGAACCCATCCCTAAAACGTGCACTTGCACTCTTATTGATTACTTTTGCGCCAGCTGTATATGCAGAAGACTACAGCCAACAAATCGCTGATATTATTACTAAAACACTCGATGAAAATACACAGCCGAAATATATCGGCATTAAAATTCAATCTATCGCTACAGGAGAAACACTGTACACAAAAAATTCAGACCAATTGTTTGTTCCTTCCAGTAATTTAAAATTATTTACAGCATTGGGTGCTTTTTTATCGCTCTCGCCTAATTTTACTTTTCAAACACAATTATTAACAGACAATAACAATATTTATATCAAATTTGATGGCGACCCCAGCTTTACGGACAGTGATTTAAATAATTTATTTGTCTCACTCAAAAAATCGGGTGTCTCTGAAATTACCGGTAATATTTATATAGACGATGCGGCAATTGGCGGACGAAATGCAGGACCGGGCTGGATGTGGGATGAACTCAATATTTGTTACGCGTCACCGATTACGAGCATTATGATTAACCATAATTGCGTCAGTTATACGCTATCTCCCGATGCATCACTCAAACCCAAAACGCTTATAGATACGGTCAATATTATTAATCAATCAACCGTATCCGATGAAGATCCCAAAAGCTGTCCATTAGATTTAACCACAATTGGCCATAATGATTATGTCTTAACCGGTTGTATTCCCAAAAATGCGAAGCCTATCGATCTAGCCATTGGTCTATCAGATCCTGAACATTATGCGCGAGACTTAATTACACAAATGCTTAAAAACAATCAAATTGCATTTAAAGGGGAAATTATCGAGGGAATCACACCGGCAGGAAGTAAAATTGCCGCAACACATTTTTCAAAACCGCTTGCTGATTTGATCAGAGACATGTTGAAAAATTCAGATAATCAAATCGCAGAAATACTATTAAAAACCATTGGTGCGCATTATTATCATCAACCGACAAATTGGGGCAAAAGCGTTGAAGCGCTTAAAGCTATATTAAGTCAAAACACGAAAATTAATTTGCAAAATGCAGTCATTGTCGATGGCTCAGGTGTTTCGCGTTACAACTTAATTACGCCCGATCAAATCTCAGCTTTATTAAACAGTGTCTTTCATGACAAAGCTATCGCTAAATCTTATATAGAATCTCTTCCTGTTGCTGGCAAAGACGGAACACTACAAGACCGCATGAAAAATCTTAAGGGAAACGTCTATGCTAAAACAGGTAGCATGACAGGCGCAGAATCATTGTCGGGATATATACAAACAAAACATCACAGTGTGCTGTCATTTGTTATTATGATGAATAATTTTTCCATGACAAAAAAGCAAGCCGCTGATTTAGAAGATAGCATTGTCGAGCAATTAGCGAATACGTAATTAATTATTACGTAAATACTCTATCAGCACCGCCAACGGTTCTGGAATTGGCGCTTCAAAATGAACTTCTTTTCTCGTCGTCGGATGAATAAAACTCAATTTCTTAGCATGTAACGCCTGATGCTTAAAACTTCTAATATAATCAATGGCTTCTTGCGATGCGCCCTCAGGAACAATGGGGCGCGCACCGTATGTTTTATCGCCTAATAACGGATAACCCCTGTGAGACATATGTACGCGTATCTGATGCGTTCGACCTGTTTCTAAAATAATTTTTAATAGGGTATGGGCTTTATATCTTTCTATAATTCTGTAATGCGTAACAGAGGGCTTCCCCCCCTGACTGACTGTTCTGCGCTGTCTATATTTAGTATGTCGGCCGATAGGTTCATTAATCGTCCCACCGGAAATTAATACGCCATTCACAACCGCAATATATTCACGGTGAATTTTACGCGCTTGTAATTCTGAGACTAAATACGTTTGTGCGGGAATTGTTTTCGCGACGATTAATAATCCCGAGGTTTCTTTGTCTAAGCGATGAATTAATCCTGCGCGAGGAACGTGGGCTAATTGGGGTAAATAATCTAATAGCGCATTCGCCATGGTATTTTGCTGATTGCCTGCAGCAGGATGAACAACCATACCCACGGGCTTATTAATAATTAATAAATCATCATCTTCATAGATAATAGGCAGATGGATTTTTTGGGCAAGCCATGTCGTATTTTGTTCGGGAAGCTCGGCTTTAATGACAATACTTTCACCACCCAGTAATTTATCTTTAGAACGTGCCAATTTGTTATTGACTAAGACTTGGCCGTCTTCGATCCAAGCCTGGAGTCGACTGCGAGAATAGCTCGGAAATAATTCAACCAGCGCTTTATCAAGTCTAGATCCTGCATATTCTGCGGGGACAATTACATCATGCTGTAAAAGATTTGGGTTTTTCATGCGCAATGTTTATACTGACGGCTTCAAAAGTAAAGGGTTAATATCATGATGAAACAATATCTTCGAGCCAGCATTATAGCAGGCTGCTTCCTTCTCAGTGCATGTTCAACCACAAAAGATCCCTCTATTTTGTATCAAAACCTCTCTGCACAGCAGATTTATGGTCATGCAGAACAAAATTTAGCGGATGGCAGCTACGATAAAGCGATTTCTTACTACGAAGGTCTCGATGCCCTCTACCCTTTCAGTACCTATTCTGAACAAGCCATGCTCGATAGTATCTATGCCTATTACCAGACAGGAGACTATCCAACAGCAGCGGCAACCGCAGAACGATTTACCCATATTTATCCAGCTAACCCGCACGTCGACTATGCTTATTATATGAAGGGTGTGGCTGAGATGGTTCAAGATAGGCCATTTTCACAGCGATATTTACCCATGGATTTGTCGATACGAGACTTAACCTCACCTAAAAAAGCCTATTTGGATTTTGCACAATTGGTTCAGAAATTCCCGAACAGTATTTATACCCCAGATGCCACTCAGCGCATGACGTATTTACGCAATCTTTTTGCTCAACGCCAAGCTGAGATTGCTAATTTTTACTATATTAGACATGCGTATGTAGCGAGCGCGAATCGCGCAGGCGACGTTGTTAAAGATTACCCGGGAACTCCAGCAGAAAAACAAGCGCTTGAGATTATGGTGAAATCATATCAAGCGCTGGGTCAAAACGAAGAAGCTCAAAAAGCACAGAATCTATTAACTAATTATAACTAGCCAACTATAAATAATTAATTATAAAATCTATAAATAATTTTTTAGATATTATTTTATATATGGCTATCAATAAAAGCTGTTAATTGCGACTTAGATAATGCACCAATTTTTGTCGCAACCACTTCGCCGTCTTTAATTAATAATAAACTTGGAATCGTACGGATGCCATATTTAACCGTCGTTGCATGATTTTCATCAACATTCACTTTTGTGATTTTTAATTTTCCCGAATAGGGTTCCGAAAGTTCATCCAATACCGGAGCAATCATTTTACACGGACCACACCATTCAGCCCAAAAATCTACTAATACTGGCGTGTCGGATTTTAATACTTCGGATTCAAACGATGCATCAGTGACTGATAAAATTTTGCTCATCTCTTAACCCCATTAAATAGTCAATTATAAAATAACCAATTATAACCCAAGTTTTGCTACTTTCATCGACTGCACATGTGCAAGAAAATCATCTGGATCCATGGCACCTACTACACGAAATGATGTCATCTCTTGACCCTTGACGTCAAAAAATAAAATCGTTGGAGGTGCAATGACATTAAAGCTGTCTTCTACGGCCTGAGACATAGCATCGTTTTTGGATACATCAACTTGTAATACGACAAAATTATTCAGCGCAGATTTAATATCATTACTTGCAAAAGTCGTTCGCGCCATTTCTAAACACGATGCACACCAGTCAGCATAGAAATCAACCATAACGGCTTGATGTTTTTTAGAAGCTTGTGCGATAGCTTCGTTTAATTCTGAAACGCTATTCACGCGCACAAAATGCAGGCCTTCCGCAGCAACACTTTCATGCGAAGAAGAAAGTGGTTGGAGTGGGTCACCATTTCCCATCGCAGCGCCAACTAATAAAATTACACCATAACAAAATGCCAGTGCGCCCAACCCCTTGCTGAAAATATTTTTTAGCTTGAATAAATAAGTCGCGACTATAATAAAAAGCGCTGACCATAAAAATAATGTAATCATGCCCGGCAAAATACGCTGAAGTAATATTATAGCCAGACCTAATAACAACACACCAAACGCGGATTTTACAATATGCATCCATGCACCGGTTTTTGGCATGAATTTTCCTTCGGTCGTGCCAATAATTAATAATGGAATTCCCATGCCCAAACCTAAAGCAAACAATGCACTGCTACCTAAGAAGATATCACCCGTCTGAGCAATAAACGTCAGTACGCCTACCAATGGAGCGGTAACACACGGCGACATAATTAAAACCGAAAGCGCCCCCATAATAACTGCGCCAATATACGAACCAGACTTTTGTTTATTGCTTAAGCGCACAATATGGTGTTGTAGAAAATGGGGTAAACGCAGCTCAAATAAACCAAATAGCGAGAATGCTAATACAACAAATAATCCACTGAATACACCAATAACCCACGGCGCTTGAAATATTTCTGCTAAATGACTTCCCGCTAATGCAACCAATACGCCAGCAACGGCATACGCCACTGACATTCCCATGACATATGAAAGCGACAGAAAAAATGCTTTTTTAGTATTTAAATCTCTCCGGTTCTGCCCAACAATAATTCCCGATAAAATAGGAATCATGGGTAAAACACATGGCGTAAATGCTAATAATAAACCAAACCCTAAAAACGCAAGACAGATAAAAAAGTAATTACCCTGCTTTAATAAACCCGTCACTTTATCTTGAAACATATGTTCAACATAACCCACGCTACCCGTACTCATATCTACACTGATTTTTTTTGTCACGGGCGGATAACAAAAGTTTGCATCCGAACATCCCTGATAACTGACCAATACATCCAACTTAGGATTACTCACACTCGCAATCGGCAAAATTAAATCCAGCGAATGTTCATAAATCTGGTATTTGCCTAAAATATTATCTTCTTTCGAAATACCAGATGGCAAAGTCACTTGCCCTAGTTGAGCACGACCCGAATTCTGTAATGCGAAATGAAATCGGTCTTGATAGAGATGATATCCCTTCGCAATATTCCAATGCAGTGCGATTTGATTATTAGTCGCACTGATAACCGATAACTGAAAAGCATTATCCGCTTGCAAAGGAACTGGATTTGCAGCAAACAGCGACAACGGAAGCCAACATAAAATAAACGTAAGAAAAAGTTTTATTTTATTCATTAACTTTTTTCAGCCTTTGCAATGGCATCTCTCAATTCAGTCATTGAAGGACCTACCAGCACTTGGGCTTTATGCTCAGAAGGAGGCGTAGTGCGAGCGACAATAAAACTAGGGACACCCTGAATATTAAGCGCTTGACCCACGGCAAGATTGGTTTGAACTTGATCCATAACCGCATTGGAGTTCATATCTTTATCCAGTTGAGTGGTATTAATGCCCGCCTCGCCCGCTAATTTATTAATTTCGCCCTCATACAATGGCATAGACGCTTCCATCATCGCCGCATGTAATTGCTCATATTTCCCTTGAAGTTGAGCAGCTAAAGCCGCTTGTGCGGGTAATACAGAATGGGGACTTAACACAGGATACTCACGGAATACCAAACGAATATTATGATCATTCTCAACTAATTTATTTATGCTGGGATAAATTAAACGACAGTAACCACAGTTATAATCAAAAAATTCTACAACAGTCACATGCCCGTCTGGATTTCCTGCGATAGTATTACCTGCGGGTTGATATAATTTATTCATTCCACTTACTGCAAACACACTACTTGAAGCGGCCATCATTACTGCAACCGCCATGATCATCCTGACTAATTTACGCATCTGGTTTTCTCCTCACTTGAATGTGTAATTCCCGTAGCTGCTTGTCATCAATTGGCGTAGGCGCATTCGTCAACGGACAACTTGCGGTTTGTGTTTTAGGAAAAGCAATAACATCACGAATAGATGTGGCTTTTGCGAGCAACATCACAACACGATCTAATCCTAATGCAATTCCTCCATGCGGAGGGCAACCATATTTCAATGCATCTAACAAAAACCCGAAACGCAATTTAGCATTTTCTGGTTCAATACCCAATAGGCTAAAAACCGCCTCTTGAAGATCTTCGCGATGAATACGAATAGAGCCACCACCCAATTCAACACCATTTAGGACTAAATCATACGCCCGCGAAACACAGTCGCCTGGATTTGCCTGTAATTCTGCAATATCTAAAGTATTGGGCGCAGTAAAGGGATGATGCAACGCTTGCCAACGATTTTCTTTGTCATCCCATTCAAACATCGGAAAATCAACTACCCACAATAATTTCCAGCTGTCTTCAACAAGATTTAAATCATTACCCACTTTAATTCGTAATGCACCCATCGCATCGTTAACGATTTTTGCTTTGTCCGCACCAAAAAATAAAATATCGCCCGTTTCTGCTTTGGTTCGCGCAATAATTTCTTTAATACTATTTTCAGGTAAGAATTTTACTATAGGCGACTGCGGGCCCTCTTCTGTCATTTTAATATAAGCTAAACCTTTCGCGCCAAAAATACTGACATATTGTGTGTAGTCATCAATTTCTTTACGGCTGATATTTCCACCCTTCGGAACGCGTAACACTGCAATACGCCCTTTCGGATCATTCGCCGGTTGATTAAACACTTTAAATTCGACCGCTTTCATTAAGTCAGTAATATCAACCAATTCGAGGGGTATTCTTAAATCGGGCTTATCACTGCCATATCTCGACATGGCTTCTTTATACGTCATACGCTGTAATGGCAAAGAAATATTAATATTTAAGATCTCAGAAAATAATTTTTGCATTAATTTTTCCATGAGATTCTGAATAATAGTCTCGTCAACAAAGGCCATTTCTATATCTAGCTGCGTAAATTCAGGTTGACGGTCAGCGCGTAAATCTTCATCTCTAAAACACCGGACGATTTGGTAATATTTATCTAAACCCGACATCATAAGAAGCTGTTTAAATAATTGAGGGGATTGGGGAAGTGCAAAAAATTCACCCGGAAAATTTCGACTCGGCACTAAATAATCTCGCGCACCTTCTGGCGTCGCTTTTGTAAGAAACGGCGTTTCTATGTCCAAAAAACCATTTTCATCTAAAAAATTTCTAAATAATCTCGTGATTTTTGCGCGCATTTCTAAACGCTCGCGCATTTCGGGTCTACGCAAATCTAAATAACGATACTTTAATCTGACTTCTTCGCTTGTCGTAAACGTATAATCATCCAATGAAAATGGTAACGGCAACGACGGATTTAAAATCTCTGCTTTTTCGACATCAATTTCTATTTTGCCGGTTTTAAGATGGGTGTTTTCTGTACCCGCAGGTCTAAGCCTTACTTTACCGTGTATTTCTAAAACAAATTCACTGCGAATATTTTCAGCAATGCTCATCTCAGGCTTAAACACACACTGTACGAGTCCGGAATTATCACGCAGATCCACAAAGATCACACCACCGTGATCACGTCGTCGATGCGCCCAGCCATTGAGAGTAATTTTTTGATCGAGATTTTTTTCTGTTATTTCGCCGCATTTATGACTACGCATTTTAATATTCTCCTAATTTTTTGGGTTGAACCGCCCCTAATGAAATGACATATTTAAGTGCTTCTTCAACACTCATGGATAATTCTCGCGTATCTTCTTTTTTAACAATCATAATATAACCTGAAGTAGGATTAGGCGTTGTAGGAACATAAACGGTAATTAATTCTTGTTTTAATATTTCACTGACTTCTGTTGGACTTGCACCCACCAAAAATACAATGGTCCACGAATCTTGATGCGGAAATTTTGCTAGTAATACTTTTCTGAAAGATTGACCACTGGGGACTAATACTGTTTGGAGTACTTGTTTAATCGCTGAGTAAATTGATCTGACTAAGGGAATGCGATTTAAAACATATTCCCACGCAGAAATTAATTTTTTCCCCACAAAATTTCCAACCAACACACCTGTTACAAATAAAACCATGACGGCGATCACAATACCTAAACCGGGAATATGATATTCCGGAGGCAAAAACGACAATGGCTTATCCATTAAGTGAACAAGAAATTCTATGATCCACCATGTTGCAATCACGGGTAACCAAACTAATAGTCCGCCGATTAATGCTTTACGAATAAATGCCCACATAAATTTATCCCGTTCCACCCACTGTTAATGCTTCAATTTTCAATGTCGGTTGCCCCACACCCACTGGTACACTTTGACCTTCTTTACCGCACGTACCCACACCCTCGTCTAATTTTAAATCATTGCCAATCATTGAAACTTTAGTCAAGACATCCGGTCCATTACCGATCAAAGTAGCGCCTTTAATCGGCGCTGTCACTTTGCCGTCTTCAATCAAATACGCCTCAGAGGCTGAGAATACAAATTTACCTGACGTGATGTCTACCTGCCCACCCCCAAAATTTACTGCATATATACCCTTTTTAACAGAAGCAATAATTTCTTCTGGCGCATGATGACCCGCTAACATATAGGTATTTGTCATGCGCGGCAGAGGCATCGACGCATATGATTCACGTCGGCCATTTCCTGTCGGCGTCATTCCCATTAATTTTGCGTTGAGTTTATCCTGCATATAATTTTTTAAGATGCCATTTTCTATTAATACCGTACATGAAGTTGGTGTACCTTCATCATCAATATTTAACGACCCGCGTCTGTTCAGTAACGTCCCATCATCAACAACCGTAATATTTTCAGCCGCAACGCGCTGACCTAATTTGCCCGAAAAAGCAGAGGTTCCCTTGCGATTAAAATCACCTTCTAAACCATGACCAATCGCTTCATGCAATAATACACCTGGCCAACCGGGACCTAATACCACCGGCATCATTCCCGCCGGCGCTGGTTTTGCATCTAAATTTAATAACGCCTGGCGAACGGCTTCCTTCACATGATGCGAAGCGCTATTGTTGTCAAAAAAAGTTTGATAGCCATAACGTCCACCACCACCGCTAATTCCCTGCTCACGTCTATTCCCTTGCTCAGCAATGACGGTGACATTTAATCTTACGAGAGGACGAATATCGGCAACCATTTCGCCTTGATTATTCATAATTAAAACCACTTCATATACTGCCGCTAAACTTGCCATGACTTGCGTAATATACGGACTTAATGCACGCGCTTCTGCGTCAATCTTATGCAACAATGCAATTTTTTCACTGTCAGGAAGTGAGGCAATAGGGTTTAGGGGCAAATATAATTCATGCGGTTTAATGATTTTAGTATTTTTATTAAACGATACGGCATGCGTATGACCCGACGTAGCAATATTTTTCGCAGCCGATGCGGCATTTTCTAATGCTGATAATACAATGTCGTTTGAATATGCTAATCCTGTTTTTTCACCACTGACTGCACGAACACCCACGCCTTGATCAATATTATAACTGGCTTCTTTTACACGAGAATCTTCTAAAAACCAGTTCTCTTGATATAAAGACTGAAAATATAAATCAGCATGATCTATATTTTTAGCCAATAACGTCCCCATGATTTTCTGAAGCTGGTCATGATTCAATCCGGAGGGCATTAATAACGCTTGAGAGGCTATATCAAAAGCTTGTGTATCATTTTTCATGCTGAATTTATTCCTTTTTGATCACTGGATTATGCCAAGGGCCCGTTACGCGATAATGGTCTTCTGTTACTTTATTGAGTATTGGGTTAACGACTTTACTTGCAGCCCAAACAGCCGCACCCGCCACAGGACCCCCGGCTATGGTTGCAACAATAGGCAAACTGGATGTCAAATGCGGAATAACCATTACATCCAGATTATAAGTTTGGTGAGCAATATCAATATTGCCCGTTAATTCTACTTGGGCCACAGAACTTTTCATTGTGAGTGATTTAACATTGGCTTGACCATTATTATTTAATAAAACTAGCCCCTTAATGCTATCAAAGCTTAAGCCCTTATGTGTTAAGTCCGTAAAATCTAATGTCAGACGACGCTGTATAGACTGAAAACTCAAGAGCGTTAATAATCGACCGAAATCCATTTTCGCTTGTGAACCTGTCGTAATAACCTCACCTTTTCCAACATAGAGATCAATTTTCCCGGACAGGTGATTTAAATCCGGAGAATAAATCACCGATGGGTAACTGAGAGAAAATATAGCTTCGCCTGCACTCCCCTGAATACTCGGATCCAAACCCCAGCTGGAAATCATTTTTGCAAGATCATTACTTTCTAATTTGCCTGTTAGTACCGATTGATTAGTGTCTAACCATTTTCCTTGGCCTACAACAGAATACCCAGCGCCGTCTATTTGAAAATTACGCACCGCTAATCCATTTGATAATGGCCGTGTTTGAAAACTCACGCCGTCAAATAATAATGTTTTATAACGCAATTTTTGAATAAGAATACTCAATGGCGGAAGTGTTGAAGGTTTTAACGCTTGTTGTAATAAAGACATCTCATCACCAGAATCTATATTCAAAAAATAGACTATTCCTTTGATGCCATTTTGCTGTGGATTTTCAGGAATGGTAAATAATCCACTCCACGCAGAATTAGCAATTTTTGCTTGCCATCCGCCATTACTTAAGCTATTCACATCGGCTGTTAATTTCTTATATTGAACATGGTAAATATTTTTATTCGCTTTATTCTCTATAGTAATATTCACGGGCGAATTTGAATATGAACCCGTTAGTTTTGGACTCGAAAATCCCTTTTCACTAAAAGCCAATACACCCGTAAAATTCTTTAAGCTGATTTTCCACGCAGGCAAAGTCAATACAGTATTTTTTAAATTAATACTGCCATTAATAACAGAGGGCGATGCATTTAATGGTATTTGTAATTGCAATCCTAAGGACACGGGCCCCGTCCACTGCACTCCATCAAGTCGCTTTCCAATAGTACCTTGAAGCGGACTGTGATGAATAAAATACAAGCCGTTTTCAACATCGGTAGAAATATTTCCCGAAATGTTTAATACGCTTTTTTTGCCCATAACCGGAATGTTGACTTCAATATTTTGAACCAGGGTGTGAGCAAGTTCTGCTGAATGCACATGCGCAACCATCTTAGTATTAGAAAAAATCAATTCAGTATTAATATGTGAAGCCACAGGCCAGCCTTTAAAATAATCCAAGGTCGCATCGGTAATATTACTGTCAATTAAAAATTCACCCGGATTTTTATCAAACGGAAAATCGCTTAATTTACCCTTTAATATAAACGTCCCCTCTGCTGTTTTAATATTTTTAATAGCACGCGTTAGCCACTGAGTAACATCAGCATGCATAACACTCGGCAAATAATTTTTCAGATCCGTTGCAGCATCCGGATAGGCATCATAGTGCGCGGTAAGATTAATTTCTGGACTTTCATTTGGCTTGCCGATTAATTCACACTTTGCAAGCAATGCGATATCTGGATTAGAAACAGCCATATTTTTAGCGGTTATTTTCCACCCGTCTGCGTGTAAATTAAGTTGGATTTTTCCGGAAGTCGTGGTTAATTTCAGTGGCGCTAAAAATAATTTTCCAAAATCCAACGAAATTCCATCCCCCGTCCATGCCCAAAAATCTCCAGAACGCTTATGCAAATCTAATCTATTCAATTTAAATTGAAATTGATTAAAATTAATAACAGCCTGTTCTAAAATAATATGACCAAAATAGCTGGATGAAAAAGCAGGAGAAGAACCCGAAGGAGATAACGTTACCTGAAAATCCCTGAGTAAAATAAAATGTAAGCCTAAATTCATTTCTCTCACATGAAGAGGCGTGTCGCCCATAATGCTTATATTCTGCATATCAAAAATGGGCAGAAAATGTCGCCAGCGCAACTGCATGGATTCTATTTGAACAGGCCGCTCAAAAACACTGCTCAAAAACTGCGTGACTGTTGGCAGCTCACTCGCGACCGCGGGGGCTTCTGCACGAATCAACGCCAACAGAAAAACAGCAGCCATGACGATGACGGTAAGGAGAATGCTCGCTTTGTGGATTAACCTCAGCAATCGGGTTTTCATACGTCCTAATATAAACGATATCGACGCAAACAGTCAGTTAAAACAAAAAATATCCATGGCCATAGACAAGCACTGACGAGCGGAGAGCCTAAGAACCACTTCACTGAAACCGTCTGACCTTGGAGTCCCTGTAACCAAAACAAGAGTAATTGATTCAATAAGAGCAGAAAAAAGACACTCGTAGATTGTATAAGCAAAGAGAACAACCGAAACTGGCGATGCAGCTTTAAACTAATATAAACAATTAATGCAAAAGCCAACGCATTTTCACCCAATAACGTTCCCTGTACCACATCCAACACAAGGCCACTTCCCCAGGCCGTTAAAATTCCCACTCGATGAGGTAACGCGATAGACCAATAAATCATGATTAATAATAACCAGGCAGGTCGAAAAGCAATGGCCCAATGTGGCAACGGCAAGATCATCAACAATAATCCAGCCACCAAAGTAGCAATAATGACGCCCCATCCACCTAATCGTAGTGCATTCATCGTGCTAACTTCTTATCTGGCCAAACCAAGAGAACCTGCACACTGCTATCCATCTTTGCACTGGGTAATACTTCTATCTCTAAAAACTGGTCATCCGTATGTCGATTAATATTTGCCACAGTCCCCACTGGATACCCTACAGGGTAGTGCCCACCCAACCCAGACGTCACCAACTCATCACCGATTTTAATATCAGCCGTAGGCGGAACATTAACCCAACGCAATACACCCGAACTTCCTGCACCCATTAAAATACCGTGCAATCCTGTTCGATTATCTTGGATGGGAACGCCACTTTGCGGGTCTGTCAATAAAAGCACGCGGGAATTATATAAAGAAACATCAATCACCTGCCCCATCACACCATGCGCATCCAAAACCGCTTGGCCGACAAAAACATTATCATGACTGCCTTTGTCTAACATAATTTCTTGATGGAATGGATTGGCTTGAATGGCCATGATGCTCGCGACCATTAACTGAACATGATGGGATTGTGCAGAGGATTGGAGCAACCCACGCAATGTTTTATTTTCAGCCTGCAATGATTTTAATTTTTGCAGCTCACCTTCTAAAATTAATATCTGCGCCTGAAGCGTTTCATTTTCTTTCAGCAAGGTTTTATGATCTTCGAAATTTTTTGCGAGCTTGTCGAAAAATTCAAACGGCGCATTAACCGCGTTCATCAACGGCGTAAATCCAAGGGAAACATTTGAACGTAATGACTCACCTTCGTCGGGATAATGCATTTCCCAAAGCATCAAGGCGATCGATAGTAATGTCACTATGAATAAACGCAATCCCAGTAAGGGTTTACGCGCAAATAACAGATGGATGGAAATTCTCCTTTAGGTTTCCCTTGCCAGGAAATCATTACCCATCGTATCCATTAACTCCAATGCACGGCCACCGCCACGTGCAACGCAGGTTAATGGATCATCCGCAATAATTACCGGCAATCCCGTTTCTTCCATGAGTAATCGGTCAAGATGTTTCAACAATGCACCACCGCCCGTTAAAACTAATCCTCGTTCAGCAATATCACCGGCTAATTCAGGCGGTGTTTGCTCAAGTGCAGCTCTGACTGCGCCGACGATACCAGATAAGGGTTCTTGCAGTGCTTCTAAAATTTCATTGCTATTTAAAGTAAAACTTCGAGGAATGCCTTCTGATAGATTACGTCCTCGTACTTCCAATTCACGCACTTCCGCACCCGGAAACGCAGTGCCAATTTCTTGTTTAATTTTTTCTGCTGTTGTTTCACCAATCAGACTTCCATAATTACGACGAACATAATTAATAATAGCCTCATCGAAACGATCACCGCCAATACGCGCAGACTGGGCATATACGATTCCATTGAGTGAAATCACAGCGACTTCGGTAGTACCTCCACCGATATCGACAACCATTGAGCCCCGCGCTTCTTCAACTGGCATACCTGCACCAATTGCAGCAGCCATCGGTTCTTCCATCAAAAACACATCTCGCGCACCCGCACCCATGGCAGACTCACGAATCGCGCGACGTTCAACTTGAGTTGAACCACAGGGAACACAAATTAATACTCTGGGACTTGGACGCAGAAAGCGGCTTTTTTGATGAACTTTGCTAATAAAATGCTGTAGCATTTTTTCGGTAATATTAAAATCTGCAATTACGCCGTCTTTTAAGGGACGGATGGCACTCATGTTGTCGGGTGTACGCCCTAACATTTGTTTGGCTTCAATCCCCACAGCAACAACTCGCCGTTGATTACTCGAAGAGCCCGGATCTTGTTTAACCGCAACAACGGAAGGTTCGTTTAAAACAATCCCTTCCCCTCTTACGTAAATTAACGTATTGGCTGTCCCTAGGTCGACGGAGATATCTTTGGAGAAATAACCACGTAATTTTCTAAACATATTGCTTTACACTCATTAAAATATTGAGGGCACACTGTATCAATTTGAATACTCGCTGAGAAGAGGACATCGCAAAAAATTCTGATATACTTTATGAACCTAATCAGAATGGAAGGAGTGAAATATTATGGGTTTACGCGCAGTGAAGATTGATACGCTGGGTCTTGCCAAAGAATTAGAGAACGCTGGCATTCCTCGACCTCAAGCGGAAGCACAGATTCAGACAACAATTAAGGTTATTGATATGGCGATTGAAGAAAAGCTAGTCACTAAGCATGACTTAACGCGTGCATTGAAACATACCGAAGATAAATTGTTGACTGAGATTTCCAAATTACATGAAGCAGATGAAAAATTATCAATGAAAATTGATAGGGTCGAAGAAAAATTATCTGCGAGAATGGATAGAATAGATGAAAAGTTCTCAGCAGAAATTACTGCAGGAAGAAAAGAAACTCAGGAACTAAAAGATAAAGTAACGCATATTGAATGCAAAATAAATCAATTGTCATCTACCTTAACTATCCGACTTAGTAGCATACTAGGTGGTGCAATGACTATAGGTTTCACTATACTTGCTTTATTAATCAAATTTCATTAATTAACAGGAGCACATGAATGTCCGTCACCAAAGATGACATCCACCACATCGCACACCTCGCGCGATTAAATATCGACGATGCCCGCATTCCCGAGTACACACAAAATTTAAATAAAATTTTTGAATTAGTCAGTCAAATGGAAAAAATTAATACTGATAATATTGAACCTATGTCACACTCGATCGACAATCAACAACAACGTTTTCGTGAAGATAAAATTACTGAACAAAACCAACGCGATCGCTTTCAAAAAATTGCCCCGGAAGTTATCGAAGGTCTTTATATTGTCCCCCAAGTCATAGAGTAAATCACATGCATACAAAATCCTTACGTGAATTATCTGAAGCGTTGCACACTAAGAAAATTTCCAGTGTTGAGCTCACTCAGCTTTATCTCGACCGCATTAAAAAATTCGACGGTGAATTAAATAGCTTTATTACTGTCACTTCCGAACATGCTTTACATTCAGCCAAAAAAGCCGACGAATTAATCAGCCAAAATAAAGCCAGTATCTTAACGGGTATCCCCATGGCTCAAAAAGATATTTTCTGTACGCAAGATATTAAAACAACCTGCGCATCTAAAATATTAGATAATTTCATCGCCCCCTATAACGCAACCGTCGTTGAAAAATGTAATCAAGCGGGCTTAGTGATGTTGGGCAAAACGAATATGGATGAATTCGCGATGGGCGCATCCAACGAATCTAGTTTTTATGGCCCGGTCAAAAATCCCTGGAATTTATCGTGTGTACCCGGCGGATCATCCGGCGGATCAGCCGCGGCTATTTCGGCAGGATTAACACCTATAGCAACTGGCACAGATACAGGCGGATCAATCAGACAACCTGCCGCGATGTGTAATCTCACGGGACTAAAACCAACCTATGGTTGTGTATCACGCTACGGCATGATTGCATTTGCGTCGAGTTTAGATCAGGGCGGACCGATGGGTCGCAGTGCAGATGACGTTGCGTTATTTATGAATGTTCTTGCTGGCTTTGATGAAAAAGATTCAACCAGTATTGATAGGCCCTCTGAAGACTATACAAAAAATTTAAATAATCCCATAAATAAATTAAAAATCGGCTTACCCCGGGAATATTTTACCAAAGACTTAAATCCTGATATTCATAAAGCACTTGAAGCGGCTATTCAAATTTATAAAAAATTAGGCGCTGAATTTATTGATATTACACTGCCCCACTCACCTCTTGCGATACCCGTCTATTACACAGTAGCGCCCGCTGAGTGCTCTTCAAATCTTTCACGCTTTGATGGAGTCCGGTACGGCCACCGTTGTGAAAATCCCAAAGATTTATTAGATTTATATAAACGCTCTCGTGATGAAGGATTTGGACCCGAAGTCAAACGCCGCATATTAACAGGCACGTATGTTTTATCTGCGGGTTACTATGATGCCTATTATTTAAAAGCCCAGAAAATTCGACACTTAATACGCGATGATTTCATGAAGGCGTTTGAGAAAGTCGATGTTATCTTGGGCGCAACGGCTCCCACCACTGCATTTCCGATTGGCTCAAAATCTGATGACCCCGTTAGCATGTATTTAGCAGATATTTATACCAGTGCGGTCAATCTTGCTGGCTTACCCGGAATATCTATTCCTGTTGGCTTTCAAAATAAATTACCGATTGGCATGCAATTAATAGCCCCGCATTTTAAAGAAGCGTTATTATTAAATACGGCGCATGTATTTCAACAAGAAACGGATTGGCACACAAAAACACCGGAGGGATACTAATATGACATGGGAAACTGTGATTGGCTTAGAAGTTCACGTGCAATTATTAACGCAATCCAAATTATTTTCTGGCGCACCCATTGCGTATGGTGCTGAACCAAATACACAAGCCTGTGCTATAGATCTGGGCATGCCCGGTGTGCTTCCGGTTTTAAACAAAGAAGCGGTTAAGATGGCCACGAAATTAGGCGTGAGTATTAACGCAACGGTGAATACTCGCTGTGTATTTGCACGCAAAAATTATTTTTATCCGGATTTACCGAAGGGCTATCAAATCAGCCAATATGATTTTCCAATCGTTTCGAATGGTTATTTAGATATTATTCTAGAAGACGGTACTGCAAAAAGAATTGGTGTGACACGCGCACATCTTGAAGAAGATGCAGGAAAATCTTTACACGAAGCCATGCCCAATACGTCTGGAATTGATCTTAATCGCGCTGGCACTCCGCTACTCGAAATAGTATCAGAGCCCGATATGCGATCTGCCAAAGAAGCCGTTGCTTATTTGAAATCACTACATGCGCTCGTCAAATACTTAGATATATGCGATGGCAATCTTCAAGAAGGATCATTTAGATGTGACGCCAATGTTTCTGTACGTAAAGTAGGCGCAAGTAAACTTGGCACGCGTGCTGAATTAAAAAATATTAATTCTTTTAGATTTGTCGAAAAGGCTATTAACTTAGAAGTCGAACGACAAATAGGCATTTTAGAAAATGGCGGTGTTATTAAACAAGAAACCCGATTATACGACTCTGACAAAAACGAAACGCGCAGTATGCGTTCGAAAGAAGATGCGAATGATTATAGATATTTTCCGGATCCTGATTTATTGCCCGTTATAATTACATCAGAGTTTATAGCGGATATTAAAAAATCGCTTCCTGAATTGCCCGACCAAAAACGCGAGAGATTCAAAAAATCATACGCTATTACAGATTACGAAGCAGTAATATTATCCAACTCAAAAGAAATGGCAGACTATTACGAACAAACCACTAAGCTGACTGATCCTAAGTTATCCGCAAACTGGATAATTGGTGAGCTTTCAGCGTATTTAAATAAAAATAGTTTAGAAATTAGTCAATCCCCTATTTCCCCTGATTTATTATCTGGCTTATTAAACAGAATTTCTGACGGAACGCTTTCTAATAATATCGCCAAGAAAGTCTTTGAGAAAATTTGGGAAACTCAAAAAACCGCCGATGAAATTATCGAATCCGAGGGATTAAAACAAGTCTCTGATTCGGGTGCTATTATTAAAGTCATTGAAGAGATCATGAAAAATAATCCATCTCAATTAGCCGAATACCGTTCGGGCAAAGATAAATTATTTGGTTTCTTTGTCGGACAAGTCATGAAAGCGATGGGCGGAAAAGCAAATCCGGCGCAATTGAATGAGTTGTTGAAGAAGTATTTGGCGTAATTTCGCTCTGTTTTTCCCACACCCCCGCTGCCGCGCGCCCCTCTCCCACACATGGGAAGAGGGGCTAAGTACTTTTTAGTGTCATCCCGAAGGAGCGCGCGGCAGCGGGGGTGTGGGAAAAACAAAGTGAGGTTATGACAAATATCACTTCCGACCACTCCCTCTCGTCGGCGAAAGCACATTCTCTTTATCTGCATCATTATTAATATTAGCCGGTGCTTGCTGAATTCTTAGCGCAGCATCAATAACAGCATATTGCGCGATCGCAATACCACTTACGGTAACATGGAAAAGCAATGAAGCTCCTCCGATAGCATTACTGTTTAATACTGACCGGATATCTTCGGGCTTGTATTCGCTGAGATCCATAAGTAAATCATGAAAATCACCCATGCCTTCTCTCACGCGATGTTCAAATGATCGCTGAAGAAGCGTTAACATGCATTGTGTTTGAATATCCGGCGAAAGTACTTTTTGTGTAGCCACAACATCATCTTCAGTCCTGTCATCCATATTATGTTCCCTCATAGATTTGATTTACATACGCAATTGATTCTGCTGACTCCGCAAAAACTCCTACATATTATTATTTTGTTGCCGTACGTGGTCGAGTACCATGACCGTTTTGTAATTCTGCATCTTCCACTAATTTTCTCGACAAGGGATCAGAATTGAATTTTGCCGTAACTGGACTTCCATGCTCAAGTATTCCATTGGCTGGAACAACGTGATAATTTTTAACCCATCCGGCCATCATGAGTTCCGCAGTAGTTACATCTTCTTCCTCATGTGCAACAGCAGCGGCAACAGCCACTGTTTCTGGTCGTCGCATTGAGAAAAATTCTTCCTCTTCTGTAGTATTTTCTTCTGTAGAATCTTCTTCTCCTGTACTACTTTCTACAGACTCACCTGAATTTGTTTTAGCGTCATCTTCCTCAAGTTTTCTAGCAGCATCATCAAATTCTTGATCATTATTATTTTGCTCTGCATCAACTGTAGCGGGATCAGCAACAACCCTGATATCTTCTTCCAGCGGAGGAAGAACATCACTGTCGCTTACAGAATCTTCGTCTTCGCCTTCCTCTTCTTCATCAACGGATGATGCCTCTGCAGATTTTGTCGCAAGCGTTTTCAATAACGCTACTATTTTTGGCTCTTGTTCTTCAGTCGGTTTCGCACCCCTTTCGAGTAACAGCATAAGACCTTCATCAAATCCATAAGCAAGTGCCGCGCCTAATGCAGTAACACCCGCATCTGTTTTATCATTAACATTTGCACCCAGATCAATAACTCTCTCTAAAAGTTTGTAATCTTTATTACGTATCATTTCTATTAAAAGATATGCACCTAAACCACTGCTAATTAATAATGTCAGCTGATGAATAAACTCAACAAATCCTTCTCCCTCAATACTCTTTTCTTTATATACCTGACCACACAGCGCTTCTTTTGCATCATCGCCAAATATACCTTTATGCTTTGCGACTAAATGCTTAAGCACCGCTTGTTTATGATATAAAACGACGGAATATAATGCGGTCATCCCTTCTTTTTCAGATTTATCTTTAGCCCCTGCTTCATCTTTGCCTTTATCATCAGCTTTACTTTTAGAACGCTTAGGTTTTTCTTTTGAATAAAGATCAGCACCCTCCGCCAAAAGAAGATCAATAACCTCAAGATTTCCCCTCAAAATCGCAGCATGAATCGGAAATGATTTATTGTGAATATCCATGAGATTAATATTCATTCCAGTGGCAATAAGTTTTTTTACAGCGGCAACTTCAACTGCAGGATCTACTTGCACAATCGCCTCCATCAATAAACTAATGGGGCCATTTAAAGCCTTACTTGCTTCCTCATCACGCGCTGTACTCGCTTGATCCATATTTCTTTGTGTTACCCATACTCGACCCGTATCCAGAACGTTACGAATAAAAGTTGCGCGTAATTGTCGAGTAATTTTTGCTTTTAATGGCAAGCCGATTTCCACAAGATAGTCTAAAAATGTCTTCTGTTGAAACAGATCTTTTATATTAAGATCAATGTTTTCACTGCTTGCTAAAGCACTAAAAATTTCTTCGTAGTGATCAACAAAAATCTCATGGACTTTTTTATTGCCTTCGAATACAGAACCCGTTTGTTTAAGCAAATAATGAATCGGTGCAAATCCGGTATCAGTCATCGCATTAACGCTCGCGCCTTTTTTCAGTAATAAATTAACAACATCACTCGCACCCGCTGCTACTGCACAGTGTAGTGCAGTCCATCCATTATGCTTTGTATTAATAAAAGCCGTAACAGCCTCAGCGCCACCATTCTGTTTTACCGCATCACCTTCTTGTCTTACTTTTTCAAGGAGTTGTCCAAGTTTCTCTATGTTGTTTGTACTGCAGTAGGAAGATAATTTTTTAAGGTATTTCGCTTTATCACGCGCATCCGCACCCTCACCCGTAACTGATTCAAGTAGCACTGTCTCACGTGATTTCCCCCCACTTGTTGGTTCAGCCACATAAGCTACCTGCGGATGACCATGCAACTCAGCAATTTTTGCTTTCACTTGTGAATTATCAAAGCGGTCTAATGACTGTAAAAAATCAATATTATGAAAATCAACGCCATTATTGAGCGCTTGCACAAAATTGTTGTAGTCGTAGATAGATATTTCGGTAGAAACGTGAGCATGTTGTTGATGAATTTCTTCTGCAATTTTATTCACGCGCTCATAATTCGCCAAGATAGCGCCCGCATGTTTTCGAATATAGTAAAGTGCACAAGCAGGAGCACCGTGCTCAGAACGACGAGTCAATACACTGCTAATCTCACTCTCTGATAATTCATTCAAAATAGAGAGTAATCCCGGGAGATTTTGAACAACACTTTCAGACAAATCATTATCGCCATTAATATTTCTCGGCAAAAATATTGTTCTAAAATAAGCTAAATTTAAATCACGAATTTCTTGAAGTTCGCTCGTATGATACCAACGCACAAAACGAATGGCTTTTGCATAAGGCGCCTTTAAAAAATCAATAAATGCGAATGAGCTTAAATTACCACCACGGGTTCGTGTTGCCATTGTGGCAGGACTTTCTGTGTCGGATGTAAAATATGTCCGAGCCTTATGAACATCACGCAATTCTATAGCTGCATGAAGAGCGGATATGTGTTTACGAAGATATGTTGGTGCGTCCTTTACAGGTTCAGGTTCACTATCTGCGTCTACAAGGACAACCGCATTAACCTGACCAGCAGCAGTATTACCAAGATTGTTTGCAAGCTCAGGAATTGCATGACATTGCGTGACTAAGGCTTTAACAAATTCGCGTGAAGCTTTTCGATAGAACACAGCAAAATGAAGCGCAGTATCACCGTCTTTATTTTTGATATTAAAATTCGCGCCTTGTATTCTAAGCGCCTCAATAGGCATAAAAATATCAGCATCTGTTTTGTTATTAATAAAACCTTGAATAACATGGTGGGCCAATGTCCATCCATTATCATCTTGCGTATTAGGATCCATGCCAGCTTTTAGCGCTTCATTAATTTTATCTTTAATTTTTTCGGGACCTTGAGGAGCACCGTGCCCATGATCTTCGTTGAGTAATGCAACAACACCATTAAACAATTTTCGGTTAATCTCTTTCACAACATCATTGACTCTTCCATACTGACTCAAGTCAATATTTTTGTGTCTCAAATAACACAGAAAAGAGACATCTTTAAACCTGAATTTTGCTGATAATACTTTTCGAATTTCACCTTTATCAAAACACCAGTAGCGATTCAATACGTCTAACACAGCAAGAAGATTAATTTCAGCTAATCCTGGAGGAAAATCAATAGACTGTCTTTCATGAGCAAAAGAAATTTGTTCAACTGCATATAGCGCATCAGGCTTAACAGGAGGATTCTGAAGACGCGCGCGCAACGCATCTTTATACGGTTTTTTTCCACTGAAAAACTTGTCGCGAATATTATCCAAAACTTCATTAAAAGATAGTGCTGCTATTCGTACTTGTTCTTGAGGATCTGATTCAAATTCGACAAGTTGAAGTTCTGGAAACTCTCCTTCTGATACTCTACCAAAATCATGAGCTTCACTATCAACTGTTGTTGTGTCTTGCAATAATGGCGTTGAGGCATCAACCGCTGCTGTGGCTTTACCTTTTTTAGCTTTATCGTCTTGCATAGTACTTATCCTCTGTGAATTAACCTTGTTATCTGATGCAACAACCAATGGAACAACCATTCCATCTTGCATTAATACTGCTTTCCAAATTTTATCGTCTGGCTTTTCAGCTAATAATTTCATCAGCTTGTTATTAATATTCTCAACCGCTAATGCTATATTTATATAGTTTTCTAGACCATTTTTAACGATTTTTCTTCTAAAATAGTACAGTAATGCTATGCCACCTTTCGTGCTGCTACTTAAAACATCTTCGATTTGCTCAAGCGGAAGCGCATTTAGCATGTTGAGTAAGCTAGCTGAAAATATTTTTTTTCTTTGTTTTATTTCAGAAATTAACTTTTTCTTAATATAGTATCCGCACAGTTCGAGCATCTCTTTCAGCTCATGATTGCGATACCATCGTCTGGGATTATCAAAAACGCTGTTGTTTATAATCTCTTGCTTTATAAGCTCAATCGGCAATTCCAGATAATTTTCTTGTTGTTCTAGCGACTTTTTTAACTCAGCCTTAAATAACTCCACATCGCGGGCTTCTACAACACTGACCAATTTGTTAACTGCAAATACTTCTTCTTCCACGTACTTTTTCCTCTTAAGGCAAAACGGGGCCTATTACTAGCAGTATACCCATCAAACCTTAAGGTTTTCTTAAGAAACGAGGGGGATTGAAGCAATTATCCACGAAAAATGCATCTAAAATCGCACTATTTACGCGCTTGATGTCCAGATTGCATTGCAACGTTCATCTTATCAACTAGCTCCTTCAAATACTTATCATTGGAACGTTCAGCATAATCCTTAATTAACCCAACCAAGCGATCTGGTTTTTGTGCTGTTATCGCAGGTAAAAAAGAATCTCTCATAATCTCAGGAGACATTGATTTTACTATTCTAGAAAAGTTTTTTATAAATTCAGAAGTTATCGGCAAATCATTTATTTCTCTGCATCCAATAAAAATTAATTCAAAAATATATTTTCGCTCAGGCGCTTTTAATTTTACTGTTGAATCGCACGCAGCAGAAAACACAAGACTCCAATGCAGAGATGCAATCATTGCCTTCAAATAAAACTCACCTTCACCATCTGAGCTTTTAAAAATATCTACAATCCACGATGGCTGAAATTGACTTGCATCACCATTATTTCCTAACCATTCTTTGATATTTGTAAAATTTTCTGTTTTTCTAGCAGGAACAAAAACAGGTGGGACATAATGCGGAGCATATTCTCTAACGTCTTCTTCATCGGGATAATATCGCTCAGCGTCTGTGGATTTTGGTTTTCTTGAAGCTACTTGAGCAACCTTTATTGCACTACCGGCGCGAAGAGCAGCTTGATTTGGTTCAATAATTTGTATTGCTTGGTTTATCTGTGGAAAACCTACGCAACGACTTTTAACAAATATAAAAAACCTGTCGGTTGTATCAACGACACCCATCAAACTATTACGCCGAAAATATTCAGCAATTTTTTCAGGTGAGAAATCACTGAGCATTGCAAGAAAGAAATTTATTTGATTATTATCAGGAACCTTGGGCTCGAGATCACCAAGCCTATCCATCACATAATTCATAGCATTATCCAACATCTTTTTTAATTGATTATTTCGATACCATTGGAGGGGATTATGCCATTTTTTTTCTGCTTCATATTGTTGAATCAAGCTTTGTAAATATCGAATAGGCGTGCCAAGAACATCATGACTCTTGTAAGCACCAACAACCGTTCCCCATACAGGAATACAACGCGCAAAATTTTTCACATCATGCTTTACAATATCTATAAAAGCATAAGCAAATGTATTTTGTGATTCTTCTGAAAAAAGCGTACTGTATTTTTTTGTAATTTCTGTAATTCTTGGATAAAGCTCAATATTTACTTCCTTCTGAAATTTCAGCGCCATAAGTAAACAATCAGGGCCTAACACTTGTGTTAACACATCGTCGATCTGTCCAGGGAAAAAACAACTATTAATCACAGAAAGTAACTTAGGCAAAGTTTCCTGAGGTACATTCTTACAAGAAGACTTAAGATGATCTTTCAATGCGCGAATATGTTTTCCACGCGTAAAAGGATTGCGGGTATGATCACTAACGTTCTGAATTAAAGTATCAAGCAAGGACGAGACTGAATCTTCTGGATTTTTTTCAATGCCCTTAAAACTTACGTAACCACTACTTTTTAATTCATCCACGATTATCTCCTCTTTAAATTAAATGCTGAATTATTTATTACTTTTTGCCTGATTTACTTGCTAATTGCTGTTGTTCTTCAAGCCGACTAACATAGCGTACAACCAGAGGGAGTAATTCCACATCTCTCACAGCGTATCGTGACATTAAATTCAGCAATTCTTTTGGTTTTACCTTATCCATCGCCGCAGCAAATGCACTATTTCCGTCCAATGACCGAAAGTCAGAATGTATATCTTTCATAACCTGCGCAAACTCCCCCACAAGCTCACCCCGTTCTTCTTCGCTTATTCCTGGTTTTATGACTATATTATTGAGATAGCGTAAAACTTTCTCACATAAATATTGTCGAGCATTTCTATCTATTTGAACGTTCGGATTGACTGCCTGAGCAAACAAGGTAATCCAGGCCCGATGCAGATTTAAACATCTATCAATAAGCGCACCAACAGCCTTAGACGCACCCTTCTTTTCTTTTGAAAAAATGCTTTCTATCCACCGGTAATCCAAAACAAACTGTATTCCCTTTGTTTCTGCTAACGTTATGCAACGATCTAATTCTTTAAAACCATTAATTTTTTTAGCAGGTTGAGAGATGGGAGGAGAATAAGATCCAAAATCGTCATCAAAACCAGAACCAAGCCGCTCATCATCAGAGTTTGGCTTTCCTGAAGTGCTTCGAGCAACTTTTGTAGAACTATTATCAGCAGAGAAACCACCAGCAGCGAAGGGAGAGAAAACATCAACACCAGCAGACTGTACTGGTACAGGAACATTTAACAGCAAGTCCCTCATCTTTTTTAATTGATTATTTCGATGCCATTGGAAAGGGTTATGCCATTTTTTTTCTGCTTCATATTGTTGAATTAAGCTTTGTAAATGTTGAAGTGGCGTTTTTAGCTGAGGATGCTGATTATTTATACCAATATTCAATTTCACCAGGCGTTCAAATTCTTTAACATCGCGACGTTCGATAACTTCATGCAGCGGCGATATTTTCAGCGCTAAATATCTCTCTTGTTCAACACTTCCCAAAAAGTCAGACAAACGCACATCACTCACTGTTTGTAATTTATTATTAGCAAGCTCAGGAATGGCACCAAACTTTGAAATTAATAGTTGAAATGCACCGCCATCTACCGTACTGCTAGCGGACCATGCGATTACTTCTAAGCGCACTAATTTTTGTCGAGCAGCTATATGTAATGGCGTATTTCCGGCTGCATCGCGCGTATTAAAATCAGCACCGAAAGCTTGAAACCGCTTAAAAACAGAGCACACGATATCGTCCGATAAATTATTATCTAAGTGCTGAAGAAATTTATGAAGTAATAAAGAAATATCTTTGTATTTTTCAGAAACTTTTTGGATCTGGGGATATTTTGAAAGATCAATGCCATTAAATTTGAGTAGCGCCAACAAACACGGCCCATTTTCACTTTGGGTCAGAATATCTTCAATCTGGCCAGAAAATAAATAAGCATTAATACCAGAGAGTAATATATCCAAGAAATCTTTTTCAGTCACGTCTAAATCAGCCGCTCTTGAAATAAGGTCTTCTAGATTATTTGCGTAAACATCGAGCGGTTTCTTTACCTCTAGATTAGTTCCTTTTAAAATACATGCTCGTAGCGTACGAATTGGTTCGCCGCGACGAAAAGGGTTTGCGTGATGTTGGCGAACCTTATAAATACAGTCGAGCGAAGACCACCAACTTACATCTCTATCTCTCAAAGGTTCGTAACCAATATCTGACTCTTGTTCCACAAGGAATCTCCTCATTAAGGGTTGACTTATTATACGGGAGAAAGCTTAAGGTTTTCTTAAGAACCCCAGCCTTCTCCCAGCTTTTATTTCCGTGGAGAAGGATATGGTGTACGTGACTCCGTAACCTTAGGCGATAAAGGCAAGTTCAAAAACATAAACATCAAGTCCTTTACCGAGTATTTTTTCAACCCACTGACATCATCAGCTGGATTCACCGGCTGAGCGCCCTGCTCCATTCGTTCAGGCTTTTTTTCATGACTCATGGCGAATCTCCTTATCTGTGATGCTGATCGTGAGACTTGTTGGAACCGTGATGGGTGTGATGCCCCCCGTGTTTGGGCGGCGCATCCCGCAGCACCATTA